>Ga0256407_10005163_pt1 | contig 21204 bp, 13 predicted proteins | sample RumenRJG_04DNA_FD_193489 | JGI IMG/M metagenome (GOLD analysis project Ga0256407, IMG submission 193489) | Bovine rumen microbial communities from Lethbridge, Alberta, Canada - RJG_04 | ecosystem: Host-associated > Mammals > Digestive system > Stomach > Rumen | place: Canada: Alberta... | reverse complement strand
AATATGATAAGCATACTTCAAAGGATGTAGAATTAATAATAAAAAAATACAATGAATTATTATTATCATCAAATTATAATAATGAATATAAATTATTATTCAAATTAATTGTAGATGATTTATATACTGATTCTAATGATAAGGAAGCTGTTTTAGTTGAAAAAGAAGTTACTAGTAAACCTGATTTATTTTATTTTGATTGTGAAATTTTAAATTGTATTTGTGATGGATTATATAATAAAGAGAATTTTTCTTGTAAAACAGTTTTAGAAAAAATTGATGATATTAAAGTTAGTAAAATATCTTTTCAATATAAAAAATTGTGTAAATATATTATTCAAATTAAATATGGAGATTTTGATTTTGAAAATTATATTCATTTATTTGTTCTTGGGATGAATCCTTATAATTTTAAAAAGTTAATCAATGAATTAAGTGATATTATTGATAAAATTCCTTTTCCAAAAAATGTTAAAGAATTGTTTCAAATTAAAACTTTACAACGTATAAATAAAGAAATAGAATCAAAAAATATTAATAATCAAAAAAAGGATGATAAATAGAAAAAATAATTTCCTAAATTCCATCTTTATTAAACTAATAAAATTTTATTTTTTTTAATTATAATTTCTCAAAATAAAAAGTATTCATCATTAATATTCATTTAATCAATATAAATTTTTATTATTTATTATATCAAATAGAATTGGAGAAAATAATATTTTTAATTTTTTGATTTTCATTTGTAAATATCATCATTGTCATTATTATTTATTTTTAAAATTAAAAATACTTACTATTATGATTTTATTTAAATCTATTAAATTTAATTCAATGAAATTAATTAAATAATTACTACTTAATTGAAATCTTTCAAAAATATCTTATTTAAATGAATTATATAATTTCAAATTTTTTTTTATGGATTCAATACATTATAATTTTTATATATATTAATTAAATATTTAATAAAAAAAATAAAATTTAAAAAAAAATCAATACAAAAAAAAAATTTTAAAAATGGGAGGCGCAGAATGTTGTCGAGATAAAACGTAAAAAAAGATCTTATATAAAAAAGTATAGTTTAAATCCATTTTCCAAAAAACTCTGTACCTTAATTCAAGTAAACAAATCTCAAATATGTATAATGAAAATATTTGATTTAGAAGAAGAAATATGTTTCGAAATAAAAATTATTCTTCGAGTATTAAAATCCTTAGATGGTTTAAGTCAAATTCCAATATTAAACTCATTATTCTTATGTGGAATAAATGAAGAAATGATAAATAATACAGTAGGTGCATTTTTATGTTATATTGATTTAACAAAACCAAATCCTTCAATTGATTTTTTAGTAAATTCAATTTTTCCTCATATTTTCCCTTCTTTAATATCATATAAAAAAGATTTTATTGTTGTAATTGGAGGAAAAGAACAAATTGAATGTGAATATTATTCTATTTTAGAAAAAAGATGGAAAGCTTTACCAGATTTAAAAGAAGATAGATATAAAGGAACTTTAGTTAGTGATGAAAAAAATAATTTTATTTATTTATTTGGAGGTTATTCTCAGTTAAATAATTGTAATATGGAAATTATTTTAAAGTTAAATATGATTAAAATGGAAAAATGGGAAGAATTACATTTAAAAAATAATGAATATTTACTTGCTAGAAATTTTTCTGTTGGGATTAAATTTGAAAAAAGTAATAAAATTTATATTTTTGGTGGTTTTAATAATGATTTTAAAGAAACTGATGATATTGTTGAATATGATATTAAAGAAAATTCTGTTTGTAAATATGGAGAAAATTTGAGGAAATTATGTTCTTTTAGTATGCAAGGATATTCTGATTTGAATAAAAATCATTTTGCTTTTTTTGATAATAATAATTATATTCATACTGTTACTGAAAATGATTTTAGGATTAATTTAATTTTGTTTGATGGTTCTCCTAAAGATAAAAGTTTATAATTATTGTATTTTATTTTTATAATATTAATCCATATTTATTTTTTATTTTTTCAATTTATTTAAATTTGCTTTTTTATTTAGTTTAAAAAAAATATTATCTTATTATATTATTTTTTATTTATACTATTATAATACAATTGGATTGAATAAAAAAAGGAAAAAATTGTAAGAGAATAAATTATTCCATATGTTCTAAATGTTTCAGATTTCCTTCTAAAGAATTTAATCTTTTTAATCTTAATTCATTTTCATCAGTTTTTTTTTCATTTTCTTCAATAGCATTTTGACTTTTACTTTTAATTAAAATCCTACTTTGTCTTTTTGATTTTTTAATTAAAAGTCTAAATGGTAAAAATATTTGTGAATAACCATTTTTAAAATCATCATGTAATTTATTAAATAAATCAGCAGGAGTATGAATTTTAGTTTGATTAAAATTATACTTTGACTTAATCTTAGGTAAAGCTAAATTTTTTTTCAAATTATTAATATTTTTATCATTATTAAAATTATTATGATCATTTTTAATATTTAAAGCACTTTTACTTTTTATAAAATTTCTTTTATTTTTTTTCTTATTACTTAAATCAACCATTTTACTTTGATTTAAATTTGCTTTACTAACAGCTAATTTAACATTTCTTAATCTTTCAGCAATAACATTACTAAATTCTTTAATTTGTTCTAAATCAGTCATTTCTTCAATATATTTTGGTTTATATGAATCAGAATAAATTGATTTTTCTTGTAAAATTAATTCAGTTTCATTTGTAATTTTTTCAACTTCTTTTACAATTTTAAATGTTTTTTGATATTCTATTTCTTCATTTTCTAAAACTTTTTTAACATCAATTTTCAAATTCCAATTATTACTTATTTGATAAGAAGGTAAATTCGAATTTTTACAATTAACCCATAATTTTTCTTTAGCATTAAATTCAGTAATTTTTTTTGAATATTCTGAAATTTGTTGATTAGAATTTTCTTGATTAACCATAGGATTAAATTTCTCAATATCTTTTCTATAAAAAAACATAGGTTCACTTTTAATTTTATTATCATCACTAAAAGGATCTAATAAATAAAATTTAATTCCAATAGGAATTGGTTTAAATCTATTAGAAATTTGTTTAAATTCATCTTGAAATTTTCCAGTTTCAGCTTCAAAAATTTTAATTCTCAAATCATGAGAAGTAGTAATAATAATTCTAGGATAAAGATCAACATAATGAATATGTCTAATAGATTCTTTATGTGCTTCAATAGACCATAAATTAATAATTTTAACACCAGTAAATAAATCATAATTTTCTTTTGTTATAATAGTTTCATTATCAAAATTCCTTTGTTCATTTTCAATAATATTATCAATAACTTTATATAATTCTGACATATCATAACATTTAATATTTCCTAATAAATCACCAATAAAAACCCAATGATTAACTTTATCAAATTCAATACAAGAAACAGCAATTGGCATTTGATTTTCACAATTATTAAATTCTAAAATAGAAGAAAATTTAACAGCAGAAGGTGGAGTTACAATAAATTTACAAATCCCAGATGAATAACAACATAAAACTAATTCAACATTTTCAATAGCAGAAAGTGCTGAAACTTCATCTTTAATTAAAGAAGGATCACTTTGTAAATCTGAATCATAATGAAAATGTTCAATATCATAAAATTTAACTACTCCATTACTTAATCCAATTCCTAATCTTGAAAATCTATCAACAATACAAAGAGCTCTTACTTGAAATTGGAATATTGAAAGTTCTTTTATAACTTCAGTTTCAAGTAATTCTGAATCATTATGAATTTTAATAATATTATCAATTGAACATGAACAAACAATATTAAGTGACATACTATGACATAAAAATTTAATTTCTGTTGAATGAGATGTTAAATCTTTTATTATTTGACCAGTTTTTAAATTTATATTTCTAATTTTTCCTGTATTATCTCCTAAAAATCCTCTTTTTACATTTCGATCTACTACAATTGATGTTACTTCACCTCCCATTGGATCATCGTATATTTGTTTTACTTTTCCTGTTAAAATATTCCATAGTTTTATTTTTCTTAAACAAAATGATAATAATGTTTTTGATGTCTTATCATAATAACATGAACATATTACTTGATCATCTGCTAATTCTGGATTATTTGCTCTATCTGTTTCAAAAAATAATAATTTATTACCATAAACAAAGATTTTTTTTAATTTATTTATATATAACATTTTCATATTTGATGATAATTTTTTATTTTTTTTATTTTCTATAGCATGATTTTTTTTACTATTATCAACAAATTGTTCATTTATTTTTATAGTTTGGAAATTTATTAAAAGTGAAGTATCCCATACTTTAATTGTACCTAAAATATCAACAGAAATTAATTCAGATTCCTTTTCATTACATTCAATTGAATTAATACTCCAATTATGACCAATTAATTTATAAACATATGAACCATCAATATAAGGATCATATACAAAAATATCATGTGAGAAACCACATGTGAAAATTAAGTTTCTTATTGAATCAAAAGCCATTGAATAAATTCCTGTACTTTGATCAGTATAAAATTTCCTATAATCTTTTAATAAAGTATCCCATAAAATTATATTTCCATTATAATATGATGCTGCTAATAATTGTAATTTTTGTAATAATAATAAACAACTAACACTCATATTTTTTTCCTTTTCATCTAATATATTTATATTATTATCATTGAATTTTTTAAATGATTTCTTTTTTAATTCTTCAAATATTTTTTTATTATCTTCCTTATTATTATTTTCTTTATCATAATTTGGATTATTTGATAATTTCTTTTTAACAGTTTTAATATCTAAAGTATCTTCAATAATAGGATTTGGTTTAGTTAAATCCCATTTTAAAATTTTACCATCTTTCTGTCCAGTAAATAATAATTTTAAAGCAGGATCCCAACACATAGCATATTGTGGTGATTCTGCAATTAAAATTGCAATTCTTAATTCTTCTTTTGATAATCTAAAATCTTGAGTTACATTTACATTTTTTACTTCTTCTTTTATATATTTCCATGCTGTAATTGTATTATTTGTACCACTTATTAAAATTAAATCATATTCTGGAATGAAACATGCACATAAAATTGATAATTTTTTATTTAATGAAGATTTTATTAATTTTGTTTTTGATAAATTTAATATATCATTTTGATTTATTTGATTTTGGGAATTTTGGTTAATTTTTTTATCTTCAATTTTCTTTTTTTTCTTTTGATCTTTAGGTGAGTTTTCTTTATTTAATGAATCATTTTGTAAATTTGGATTTTTGTTATTATTATTTTTTGAATTTAAATGTTTTTTCTTTTCTCTTTTTTCCTCTAATTCTTTTTCTAAAAGTTTATTTGCTCTATTATTCAATTCTAAAAATTCCAAAGTATCAACTTGAGTTTGAATATCTTTTAAATCAATATAACATTTTAATTTTTTACATTTTTTTGTTTCATAAAACAAAATATTACTTTTACCTTCTTGAACAATACCAATAACATTATTTTTTTCTAAGCAAAAAGCATAAGTAATTTTTTCAGTTAAATCCGAAGCATTAATTGTATAAAGTGACTTAGCATAATATTTTAATCTATAATCTTTATTTTTTGCTTTATTATTATCTGAACCTAAATGAACAATATAATTTGTAAATTCATTCCATTCTAAATCTCCATTATCATTTAAATCAATATCACTAAATAATCTTAATAGTAATTTTACCATTATTTTTTCTCTATTTGGATGATTTGGTAAAAATCCTAATAAATGATTTTTTAATATTGCAACCATTTCTTCTTTTTTTAATGCACCTAAACGTTCTTTAAAATGCTTTTTTATTATTTTTATTGTTATTGGATCGAAGTTTAATTTTAATTCGTTATACATTTTTTCTTCTTCTTCTAATTTCATTGAATATTCTGTTCTTGGTGAATATAGAAGAATGAAATTTTCTTCTTCGTTTTCTAGTTCGGATTTTCCTTTGTTTTCTTCTAATTTTTGTTCAGTCATTTTTTTATTTTTTTATTTGTTTTTTTTACTTTGATTAATATTTTTTCTTTTTTTTGAATTTTATTATTTTTTTTGAAATTGATTTTTTGATATGTATAATTTTTGTTATAATTATATGATGTGAATTGCTATTTCAGGTTTTTTTCATTTGTTAATTTGCTTTTTTTACTTTTTCTGATTTTGAATCTTTAAAAATTAAGAATAAGAAGCATAATAATAGTGGTACTATGTTAATTATATATTGTTTTATTTATTTAGGTATTGCATTTCTTTTATTACATAAACAAAAGTAATTAAAAATAAGAGAAGTATATATGTAAAATATTTATTTATTTTTTATAAAAAGGATGGTAAATGAGATTATAAATATAAATAATACAAATAGAAATAATATAAATAATGAAATACAACATCTTAATATAAAATTAAAAGAAAATGAAATAAATACTAATTCAAATATTAGCAATGACAGCAATAATAAAAATAATGAATATATTAAAATAAAAGATAATAAAAATGAATATTTAATAGAAGAATAAAAAAAAATATATTTAATATTATCTTATAATATAAAGATTAAATTTCTAATTTACAACTTAATAATAAAATAACATAAATGTCAAAATAAAAAAATATTAATATTAAACGATATTTCCCCCAAACCAGAAAGTTTTCTGATATAAATAATGTAAATAATAGAAAAAAAAAATATCATTTTTGTTCAATAATTTTAAGCATCATATGTTTATACTCATTATAAGAAATTTTCCCATTGGAATCAGTGTCCATAGACTTAATCATTTTTTTTAATTGAGTTTCATCTTCTTTCTTTTTAATTTTGAAAACTTCCTTCAATTCATTAATAGTAATTTCCCCAGAATGATCTTTATCAATAAAATCAAAAGAAAATTTTAAAATATTAGGTTCTTTCAATATTTTTTTATCAATTCCAGCTCTTGCAAATTCTTCACATTCAATAAAACCATTATTATCATTATCAATATTTTTAAAAATTTCTTCTGCTTGTTTCCCAATTTTATGTTTATGTTTAGAATTTTTAAACATATATTTATGTAAAGCATCCTTAACTTCTCTTTTAGTTAATTTCCCATTACCATTAGTATTAAATAAATTAAATACTTTATATAATAATTTAATCTCATCTAATTCAGGTAAATTATGAACTAAATATGTTAATCCTAATTCTTGAATTTTATTTTTTGGTTTATATTTTTTAATATTATCTAAAGTTTTTTCTAAAAAATATTCTGTAACTTGACAAAAAAATTGTCTAGTTTGATATTTATTAAACCAAGGATGTAATAAAGCTTCTCTAGCAGAAATTCTAATATTAACATCTTTTTCAAGACATTTTTTAACTAAATCTTTAGCTTCATATGATATAGATTCAAAACATTCTCCTTTCATATCATATTTTCCTAATAAAACTTTTCTTAAAATTTCTCCTTGTTTCCTTCCTGTAAAAGGTAATTTCCCACTTAATAAAGTATATAAAATAACACCACAAGACCACATATCACATTTTTCATTATAATTTTTTTCTAAAACCTCAGGAGCAATATAATAAGAAGACCCAATAATTTTATTTTCATTTTTATTTTGTTCATAAATTTTAGCAGTACCAAAATCAATTATTTTAATAGTTAAAAAACCAGTATTTTTATTAATAGAATCAATTAAAATATTTTCTGGTTTTAAATCTCTATGAATAATATTTGATGAATGACAATAATTAACAGCACTTAAAATTTGATACATTATATTTGCTGCTATTGGTTCAAAGAAAGGACCATTATTTTTTATTGCATCAAATAATTCTCCTCCTTGTAAATATTCAGTTATTAAATAATAACCATCGAAATCAATAAAAAATTCAAATATTTTTACTATATTTGGATGATCTAATGTTTTTAATAATTCTATTTCATTTTTTATTTCATTTACAGTTTCAGTTTTTGATAATAAATTTTTTGTTATTTTCTTCATTGCTCTTATTAAATTTGTTTTTTTATGACGAACTTTCCATACTACTCCATAGGAACCTTCTCCTATTTTTGTTAAAATTTGATAGTTGTCTTTTATATTTTCTTTATTTGGATTCACTGTCATTCCACTATTTATTGCTATTATATCTTCTTTTTTTTGATTTTTGTTTATATTTTTTTCTTTTGTTGAATTTATTGTTGTTTCCTCGTTTTTGTTTTGGATTAGGGTGTTGTGAATTGAATTTTTAATATCATTTTTATCTTTACTTTGACATAATCCCATTTTTTTTTTCTTTCTTTAATTTTGTTTGATTTTTATTTTTATAAATTTTATTGTTATGAATTATTTTATAATGAAAATCATAAAAATAAAGGAATAGGTTATAATTTAAGAATAATTTATAATTTTCAATTTAAATTTATAATTTAATTTCTTATTTTTTTTCCTATATATATAAAAAATTTAAATAAAATGCCTCCAACAGAAACACAAAAATTATTTTTAACGTTATTATCAGAATTAAATATTCAGGAGGCAAAAGTTGATGAATTAAGAAAAAATTTATTTTCACTACCAAATTTTAATCCATATATAATATTTAAAAGATTTGATATGGATAATAATGATTTAGTGACAATTGATAATATAATGAAATTTTTAGAAGTAAATTGTGTAAAATATAATATAACAGATGTAAAAACAATTTTAAATTTTTATGATACTGATAATTTAAATGCATTAAATTATTCAAATTTTATTAATTTAATTTTACCAGATGATAATTTATGTGATAATAAAGATGAAATAAGAGAACAATATCCTCTTAAATTTTTACCTTATCCAATTGAATATGCAGTTTGTAGAATTTTTGAAAAAGAATTATTTATTGCAAAGAAAATAAATCAAATTAAAGATGAAATAAAAAGAAGGAAAGATTTTTCAATTTTAGGATTATTTTTAAATATAAGAGGAAATAATGAAAATATTAATAGTGAAGTTTTAAAAAATTATATTAGAAGTAATGGTTTTGATTTATATTATAATGATATAAAAAGAATTATGAAAAGAATTAATATATGTAAAAGTGGTTATATAACTATTGATGATTTACAAAAATTTTTTGAAGTTGATAAAGTAACATCATCTAAACAAGTAATAAATGATAAAATTATTAATGATTTAATTAGAAAAGAAGAACAAAATAATTCTAACATTAAACAATTTTATAATATTCAAAATTCAAATATGCAAATTTCAGATAATTTAACATTAAGAAATATTCCAATAAGAAATGGACAAAATGAAAATAATGTAAATAGAAATTTTGAATTTTCAAATTACCTAAATCAAAATAGTCAAAATTCAAATCAAAATATTCAAAATTTAAATAATCATAATATAAATATAAATCAAAATACTTTTAATAATAATATTCCTGAAATTGATGTTAATAAAATTATAAGTAAAGAGCCAAAATTAAATATATGTATAAATATACTTAAATTAATATGTGAAACAGAAATTCAAATTGAAAATCAAAAAATTGAATTAAGTCTTAGAGAAGATTTTAATATAAAAGATGCATTTAATTTTTTTTGTATTACAAAAAAAAATTATATAACAGAATATGATTTAAAAGTAACTTTAAATAATTTAGGATTATATCCTAATAATGATGATATAACTTTAATAATGAAAAAATATGATATTTCAAATAATGGATTATTAAATTTTATTGATTTTTTTGATATGTTAGTTCCTTTTAATAAAGAATATAGAATTAGAATGGAAAAAAAATCTCAATTAATAATTACAAAAGATTCAAAAGTTTTTTTTGATACAACTCTCTTTTTTCTTAAAAATTTTTTTATCTTTATTATTGAATCAGAAAAAAAAATTGAAATTATGAGACAAGAATTAAACAAAGGAAAAAATAATTCAGTTATGAAATTATTTAATGAAATAGATAAAGTATTAAGAGGGGTTTTTAGTATTTCTGATTATTATCAGTTTTTTATTGATAAATTTGGGGAAGTTCCTAATGGAATTGATTTATCTTTTATTAGATTTGATAGAAAAAGAAAAGGAGAAATTGATTGGATGAGTTTTGCCTATGAATTTATACCTAAATTAAATATGTATTAGAGTTAGTTCTTTTATTTAATAAATTTTTATTTTTAATTTTATTTTCAAAAGTGTATTTTTAATTTAATGTTAGTTAAATTTAATATTAAATTTTTTGGTTTTAAAAATATAAGTTTATAAATTTTTTATTTGTAAATATTTTTTTTAAATAATATATTCAAAATGATATTTAATCTTGATTTTTGATTTAATCATTTTATAAATTTTTATTAAGGAAATTTTTTATAATAAGAATTTTTTAATAAAATTATTTTTAATTTAATAAATATATATTTTATTACTATTAAAATATATTTTCTTTATATTTCTTTATTGTTTAATCTTAAATAATTTTTTAAATTTTCTCTGTCTTCATTTTTAATATATTTAATTAATCCTTTATCTTTTATTTCATTTAAATGAGTAATAATATAAATAAGACAAGAACGATATAAATAAGTTAAATTATAATCTTTCCCAATTTCCATTAAACAAAGAACATTATCAGAATCAATCATTTGTTCAAATTGAATTTCAATTAATGAAATCGCATTATCAATCATAAAAAAAGAAGATAAATCTAGCATATTTATTATTTCTTTTTGTTCAATTTTAAACTGAGAAGTTTGTAAAAATTCAATTAAACATTTAAAATTATCTTCAGAAAAATTTAAATTAATATCTTTAATATTTAATTTATTTTGATTCATCATTTTTATTAAATTATAAAAATATAAACTTTTAAAAGAAAGAATATCTTTATTAATTGAAATAATATCATTATCATTTAATTGTATTTCAAAAGAAAAAGAACTTTTAATATTCTTTTGAATATAATCAATTTTTTTCTTAGATAAAACATTTTTAATATTTTCCATTTTTTTATAAAAAGAATAACTATATTCAATTTCTTCTTTATATTTTTTATATTTTTCAATATTTAATCCTTGATTAAAATTATTATTTTCACTATTATTATTATTATTATTAATCATAGAGTCACCAGTCGTGACACCACCTTTTAAATTTTCAAATGGTTTTTTTTTCCTATCAGGAAAAGGGAATAAACCTGGTCTAGGTAATAATCCTGGAAAAGGACGTAAAGGACCATAAATTTGATCATTTGGATTTTCATTTCCTTCAAATTGATTATTATAATTATTATTATTTAAATTTGAATTTTGATTATTTATATTTTTAATATTTGCTATTTTTGTTAATAATTCTCTATATGTTGTATTTAACATTCCATTTAAATTTATTAAGTTTTTATTTATTTTTTTATCTGTTGATTCATTATTTTGTTCTGATTTGATAAATTCATTATATTTTTCTTTATATAAATCAATTAAATCTAATATTTCATTCATTTTCGTTTCTCCTTTGACAGAATTTAAAAATTCTTTTATATTATTTAATTGATCTATTAAATCTATTATACTATCATAATCATATAAATTCCAATTAATATTATCTGTATATATTAATTCAATCATATGTTCAATTTCATTTTCAGTTAATTTTTCAATTAAATATTTTCCATTATTAAGATTTTTTAATTTATTCAAATCAATATATTGTTCAATAATATAAGAATGACATGGATAAAAAATTATAGAATTTTCATTTTTATATAAAAAAATATCAAAGCTAGAAATATCATCTTGATTTATTAAATTATTTTTAATTGTTTCATATAATAAATCACAACAATTATATGAATTTAATTTTGTTATTAAAAACAAATGATCAGGACCACTTGAAATATCATAAATATCAGTTTTAACTTCTTGATTTAATAAACTAGTTTTATATTCATTTTTAATTTTAATATCAGTATAATAACATTTATTTGAATTTGTCAAAGTTAAAATATAATTTAACCCAACTTCAATTTTTTTAATATTATTTTTATCAATATCTTTTATTTCAACATTTTCAATTAATTTATCAATAGGAACTTTCTCATCATCTAAATCATTAATAGCAATTTTAAAAATCCCATCTAATTCAGTAAGAACAAATAAAAAATTACTAGAAGCAACAATTTGTTTAATATCAAAATTATTAATTTCAAAATAATTAATTTTAATAGTTCTCTTATAATTATTTCCCATAATATAAATATCATTAGGAAATAATTGAGAAGTGACTGCAGAATACCAACTTCCACAAGTAATTAAATTTATTTTCATTAAATCATCAACATTAGTACTTAAATCATTTAAATTTAAATTAATATTATCATTAATATTTAAATCATTATCATTTAAATCATTATATTTTTTTTTATTATTTAAAAATCTATATTCTTCAATAGTTAAATTATTATTTAATTCATATAAAGTTAATAAATGAGGAATAGTTACTTCATTAATTTTATTTAAACCTAATTGATTTTTTTCATTATTACCCCAACCTAATAAAAATCCATTTTCACATACTGCAATAGTATGACAAGCACCTCCTTTCATATTAGTAATTTTCAAATTATTAATATTTAATTTTCTAGGATAAATTTCATTATTTTTAATATTATGTCCTAATTGACCATAAGTCCCTTCACCCCAAGTATATAAATCACCTCTATTTGTTAATGCCATTGAATGATTATTTCCAGTTGATATAAATATTATTATTTCATTAACTAAACTTTCTATTAATATTGGATTTGAATAATCACCAAATTCAATATTTTTTTGTTTATCATTTGATATTGGTTTATATAATTTTCCCCAAGTGTAAATTGTATTATTTTCAGTTAAAGCTAAAGTATGAGAAATTCCACATGAAATTTGTGTTATTTTTATACTTCTTAATGTATTTAATCTTATTGGTAAATTTGTTATTATAAATGAACCAATTCCTAATTGACCATTTGTTCCATTTCCCATTGTAAATATTGATGTAAGGGAATTTTCATTAAATGTAAATTTTTCATTATTTTTTATATTAAGTAAATATTCTGTTAAGGTTTTTTGAGTTATTGTTGATAAAAATTGTTCTATTTTTTCTATTATTTCATTTGATGACATATTTTCTATATGTGGCATTGTTTTTATTAAGGAATTTATTATGGAAATTTGATTTGGTTTATCTTTGTATTTTTCTAATAAAAATTTTTTTGCTTTTTCAATTTCTATTTCTTGAGTTGGAATTGAATTATTTTCTATTATATTTATTGGATTATTTAATTGTTCATTTGAAGTTTTAATATTATTTGTTTCATCTGATATAAAAAATTGAGGTTCTTTTGTTCTGTTCATTAATAATTTTAAATTATCTTTTGTTATATTTTGAGATTTTAATGATTTATCAAATAATAATTTCTTTCCTCTGAAAAGGAAATTTAAATTACTTCCTAAATTACCTTCTTTTTTATTTATTTCAAATATTAAATCAATTGGCGTTAAATCAGGATTTATTTTAATTGTTATTTCTTTTTTAATTTCTTCAAACATAATTGGTTTTATTATCAAAGTTATTTCAGACATATTATTATTTATTTGTCTATTAAAATGAAAAAAAAATAAAAAATATTATAATTTGTTATAATTATTTTTTTTAAATATTTTTCTACTCAAAAAAAAATAATAACAAATTATATACAAAAAAAGAAAATGTCTTCACATTTATCAATTTCTATTGAATCATATAATAAATTAAAAAATGATTATCATCAATTTAAACAACAAAATGAAGAAATACAAAAAGATTTAAATAAAACAATAAAACAAACAAAAGAAGCAATTGATTTATTAAAAAAAGAGAATGCAAAATTAAAAACACAAAACATAGGAAATAATACATTAAGTAAAAATCAAATTATACAAAAATTAAAAGAAGAAAAACTTCTTTTATCAAAAAAAATAACAGAACTTGAAAATGAGAAGAATTTACATAAATGTAATAATATAATAATTGAAAAAAATATGCGTAGAGCAAATACACCTTGTATAAAAAAGACAATTGAAAAAAGTTTTGAAATAAATTCTTTTAATTTTTCTTTAATTAATAATAAAAATAATTGTATAATAAAAGAAAGTTTAAAAAGAAAAAATGAAGAAATATTAATATTAAAAAATGAATTAATGAAAAAAGAACAAATAATACAAAAATTAAAAATTAATCATTATAATTTAAATGATAGTGAAATTGATGAAAATAGTAAACAAAATTTTATTAATAAAAATAATAAATTATTTAGAACTAAAAGTGATAATCATTTTTATATTTCTAATAATAATTATAATACTATTTTAACAGATGAATCAAAAAATATTACTAAAAATAATTTTCAACATAATAAAAATATTTCAAAATTTTATCAAAAAAAAGGGTTAGATGAATTAAACATTACTTTAACAAATGAAGATGAAGAAGATAATATTTTAGAAAAAAATATTCAAATTGAATTAAAAAATATATTAGAAGAAAAAAGAAATTTTATTTTAAAAACTTTAACATCTGAAAATTTTTCTTTTGATATATTATCTTCAACAAATTTACATAATATAAATACATCAAATAATAATTCAAATAATATAAATACATCAAATAATAATTCGAGTAATATAATGACTTCTACTAATATGAATACATCAAATAATAATTCAAATAATTTCACATCCTCAAATCATAATTCAAATAATTTAAATTCAACTTCAAATCATAATTCATCAAATAATAATTCAAATAATTTAAACACAACAAATAATTATAATAAAAGAATAATAAATACAACTACAAAACACAAAAAAAATATATTATCACCAACGCCAAAAAAAATTGTAAATCAAGCAAATAATTTAATAAATCAAAATTATCATTCAAATAATAATAATCCTTTAAATATTGAAGAAATAAATAATAATATTGATAAAATGTTAGAAATGATAAGTAAAAGAAAAAAAGATATTGAGCAAGAAAGAAAATATTTAGAAGAATTAAAAGAACAATATAATGAATAAAATATTATATATAATTAAATAATATTTTTATTTATTTTTAATTAATTTATTATATCATTACTCATTATCTTTTTTTTTTAATTTTATTTTTGAATAATATTCTTCTAATTCTGATATTAATCCCATTTTTAATCCTTGAACTTTTTTTTGTCCTTTTATTATATCAAAAGGATTTACATTTGAAATATATTCATTTTCTTTTTTTATTTTATCTTTTTTTATTTTACCTAATTCTATTTCTAATAAAGATATTGAGGTGTCATTTTCTTTATTTTCTTTTTGATTTTCTTCATCTTCATCTTTTAAATTATCATTTGTTATTTCATCTAATTTTTCATTTTTTTTATTTGTATATTCTTTTCTTAATTTTATTAATTGGGCTATTGAATTTTGTTTTTTAAATATTATATCATTAAGTAATTCTTCTAAATGTTGTGAATCATTTTCATTATCTTTTATTTGTAAAATAAGTTTTTGAAGTTGATTATTTAATTCACAATTACTTATCATTATATTATAAATTATTTCTACTTTTGATAAAAATTTATTTTCTTTTTCTTGATATAAGTTTTTTATATTTTTTATATTTTCATCATAATTTTTTATTATTTCACTCCAATCTTCATTTAAATTAAATAAATCAATTGATTTATAATTCAAAATTTTTATAAATTTATTTAGTTTAATATTCAAGTAATTATTCCAAAATATAAAAATATAATAATGATTTGAACAAAATATTTCTTCATATTCATTAAATAAATTTATAAAAATTTGTCCTTTTATTTTATAATATGTCTCTTCATTATATAAATCATTTTCTTTTGAATTTATAAAATTTTTATTGTTTAATATTAATAATAATTCTTCACACAAATTATTTATTATTTTTTTATAATCTTCTTTAATATTTGAATTATATTGTAATATTCTAAAAATATTTTTTTGTATATTTTCAAATTTAATAATATTTTGACAAAATTTAATAAATAAATTATATGATTTTTCAAATTCATTTAAGCAATATATTGGGATTAAATAACTACATGAAAATAAAATAAAAATTAAAATAATTATTTTCAAATTTCTGAAAAATATTGAAATGAATAAAGGAAATAATAAAAATAAGAAAATATTCAGAAAGTATTTTTGAAACATTTGTTTAAGTTTTAATATTTCAATTTTAAATTTTTCAGAATTATCACCAGATCCTAATTCTTTGATATAATTTGTATTATTATTTAAAATATATAAATATGATAATTTTATCCAAAAATCCATAGAATAAAAATAATAATTAGAATAAATTAAACACAAAAAAAAATTAATTTTTATAATTCAAATTTAAAAAAATAATTAACCTCTAATTAATGGAAAAAAGTAAAACATTATCAAAATTTGAGCTAATGGGAAAATCTGGAAAAATAACTAAAAATTATGAATTAACAAAAAAAGATTTTATAGAAATAAAGTAAAAATAGATTATAATATATATAAATAGAACTTTAAGTAAAGAAATATCAATGAAAATTTGTTCATATATAATAAAGGGAATTACAATGGTATTAAAAAAACTTTATATAATACTTTATTGTTCAAATAATCACTTTATATTAATAAATATAAAAGATAATATTAATAGAAAAAAGATAGGGAATTTATTTTTAAAAAAAGATGATAATTGTGTAAAAAAAAATAATATATCATCAATTAAAAGTTCAATTAATGAATATTGTATTTTAAATTCATATAATATGTCATTATTGGGTTCAAAGTCAAAATCTGAAAATTATTTTTGGAATACATTTAATAAACAAATAAATAATAATCAAAAAGAATATAAATTAAAAACTCCATGTAAAATTGAACCTCAAAGTATTATTGATACAAAAATTATTTTATCTAATATGAAAACATCTAAGAAAAAATTATTTCAAAATGTTAGTAAAATTGAAAATAATCATACAAAAAATTCTCCTTTTTTTAATGAAAATAATATTAATAATCAAGAAATTTTATCTGATTTTGTTGATTTTAATATTAATAATAATATAAGTGATGAAAAGGAAAATTTAAATCCAAATATTAATACTATAATAAAAGGAAATATTTCTGAAAATATATCAAATAATAAACAATTAGAATATAATGAACAAAAATATCAATCCTCAACAAATAAAGAAAAATTTAATTTTGAAAAATACATTAAAACAAATTCCAAAATAAAAAAAACAAGATTAGAGTTTACAAATTTAAAATTAGAAAAAGATGATATAATAAATTTTGATATAAAAAATAAATTACCTGAAAAAAACATTTATCACAACAAAGAAATAATTGATAAATTAAAAAAAGAATATTATTCTATAAAAGACTTTAATAATTTTAAAAATTTAATATCTACTGAAATAAATAATAACAATTCAATATCATACAATAATATATTACCCTTTTCAAATATATTTGGTAGTCAAATGAATATTTCTCAGAAAAATATATCTTCATTATATGATAAAAGAAGAGGTATTGATTCATTTGAAAATTCTCAATCACAATCTTTATCAATAATGTCTAATTTATCTATTAAAAATGTATTTGATGGAAAAAATATTACTATTTTCAATAAAACTTTACCTAATAATACTATTATTATTGAAGAAGAGTCTAATTTAAATATTACTAGTGTTAATACTATAAATTTAAAATCAACTTTAAATGATATTGTTGATGGTGATTTATATTATAATAATATTCAAAGTAATTTACAAGATATTAAAGAAATTGCTGAAGAAAATAATAATGATAATAATGAAATAATAATTCAAATTATTTTAGATGAAATAAATGAAATTAAAGAAAAAGAAGAAATTTCAATTTCAAATTTAAGTAATAAAATATATAGTGAGAATTATTTAAGGGATAATATTATTGATAATAAAGAAAAAATTTCTAAAACTTTTTATAATTTATTATTAACTTCACAAGAAAATAATATTGATATTATACAAGAAATATTTTTTGGAAAAATAATTAAAAATTAATTTTTTTCATTTAATGTATAAAAAAAATTTTATATAATTAATAAAAATTAATTAAAATATTCACATGAATTATTTCTTTTAATTTCATTTGAATTATTTCTTTTTTTTTCATTTAATTTTTTTTGTAATAATGAATCAAATGCATAATCAAGAACATTTTTAATAAATTTTAATTTATTTTTAGTTTCTTTTAATCTTTCATGTCTTTTTTCAGTTAATTTATCCTTATCTAAATCATGATTTATGATAAAATAACTTTCATTTCTCATTTTATTTACTTTATTTATTATTCTTTTATAATAATTTTCATTTTCTGCATATCTTATATTAAATTTATTGTTTACATATTTTATTTTTTTCACATTATCTTTTTCAAGATCTTTAAACACACTAAAATATATTTGACTCTTTTGTCTAGGTAATATTAAATGTTTTGTTGAAAATATTTTATCTTCATTTTTTTTCATTTCTTTTTCTTTTCTATCTTGTGATAGACTTTTTATCTGATTATAATTAATTTTCCTAATATTTCTTTTTGTTTTAAAAGTATAAAAAGATGATATATCAACAGTAGAATCTGAATCATTTGCATTAATATTTCTTTTAGAACTGGATATTTGTGATGAAAAATTATTATTTATCAAATTATTTTGTATACCTTTATTTGTATATTTTTTTAAATTAATATAATTATTGAGTACATTTTTTTTTAATTGTGTATTAAAATAATTATTTCTTCTAAAACCAAGTGCTCTTAATTTTTGATTTTCAAATATTATTGGTAAATTTTTGTTAATAGAATTAGAATTCATAATTAATATTATTATATTTTTGGAAATTATTTTATTTTCAAAAAATTTTCAAAAATAAATTTTTTACATTTGATGAGACCATTAAAATATGACCCACAATTTCAAAGTTTAATGAATAATAATTTAAAAGAAAATTTTTTATTTTTATTTAGAATGAAAGTTCCAGATAGTATGATGAGGAAATATAGTTTACAACAAGGAATAATGATTATTGGTTTTATTTCATTATTTTTTGATTTGTTATTTTTAATATTTAAAAAAACAAATAATTCATTTGAAAAATATATTATTTATTTTGATATTTTATTTAACTTAATTGCATTTCATGTTGCATTAACTTTAAAATGTTTTTATGCAAAATTATATTATTATTGGAGGATTATTTTAATATTTATTTTTCCTTATATTGAATATTTTAAATATCATAAAAATAAAATATGTTTTATTATTACATATTTTTGTAATATTTATTTTATTATAATTGGAATTTTATTTTTTGAAATAATGAATTTGTATTTTATTAGAATTGTATGGGCTTTATATAATCATTTATTTTATGGTAATTATTTACTCGCAATTAATGGTTGTTCTTTATTTAATTTATTAGAAAAAGAAAATATTAGAATTGAAATTGAAAGAGTTTATAAACCTCCAGTAATAGAAACAATAACAAAAAATCCTAAAATAGAATTAAAAATATTTAATAATACAATAAAAGAAGAAAACCCATTTGCAAAAGCAATGGAACAATTAAAAAAAAATAAAGAAAAAAAGTAAATTAAAATAATAACATTATTTATTTATAATTTATATATTTATATATAAATAGCTAATCCAAAAGATATTAAAATTGTTTTAAAAATTTCATAAAATAAAATTTAAATATATACTGAATAAAGATATAAATAATTATAAAACACCTGTTGTTAATAATTTAAATATGGTGTTTACTATATAAAATATTATACTCATTATTACACATTTTAATTATATGAAAATTTATCCTAATTTTTATTTTTATTTTAAAATCATTGATTCTAGAAATAGAGAAAAATCCCTATTATTTAAAGAAATTTCAGTCAAATTAATCCTATGAAAACTAATATAATAATCATTACATAATTTTTTAAAATTTTCTTCATTTTCTAAACTATTTATATTTTCATTTTCTTTCAAATTACAATTGAAAATAAAGAAAATATTTTCAGTTTTATTTACTGACTGAATTTCACTTACTTGTTTTTCAATAAAATTAAAATTTGATTTTTCATTTACAATAATAATGAAACAATTAGCTATTTTATAATATATATTAATCAAAATAGAATTTAAAAAATTAACATTTGAATCCCAAAATTCCAATTTGATATTCTGGTTATTAATTACAGTATTGATTTTTTTAATATTCAAAAATTCAGTAGAAGAATATTTTTCATTTATAATATTTTTATTTAAAATTTTATTTAAAAACAAAGTTTTTCCAACTTCTTTTTCACCAATTAACATAATTTTAACTAATTTATCATAATTTTTTACATTATGAAAAATTAAATTTTTCATATATTCATCATCATAAAAATTTGAAGAATCAAAAGTTCCATTTGAACTTCCAGTACTTAAATCACTTTTTTTATATAAATCATCAAATTCATCATCTGAATCATCATAAATAAATAATTCTTTATTTCTATATTTTTCATTTAATTCTTTTATTGTATTTTCTAATTCTTTTTCTTCAATTTCTTCTTCTTCTTTTAAAGTTAATTCTTTAAGTTCAATTTTATATCCTGATTTTAATCCTAAATATTCATCTTCTTCATTATCTGAAAAAGAATCATCTAAATTATTTTTTGTTTTTTCAGAGAACTTTTCTTTGATTAAGTTATCCTATTTTTTTATTTTTTGTTATATTATATTAATTTTTACATTAGAATTTTTCAGGTCATCTTCTTGATATATTGTATATGATCTAGTTCTTCCCATTTAGATTTTAATATTAAATAATTAAATTGAGTGATTTTTATATGAAACAGAATTTTCAATTTTTAAAAATTATCTATTTTCTTTAAGGATTAAAAAGAATTAATTTTATTTTTGAAAAATTTTTTATATATGTTATATCTTAAATAGGATAAAATATTAAAATATTAACAAAGATGAACTAAACCTTTTTAAAAAATAATAATTTCATCAAAAAAAAATAAAT
>Ga0256407_10005162_pt1 | contig 21207 bp, 15 predicted proteins | sample RumenRJG_04DNA_FD_193489 | JGI IMG/M metagenome (GOLD analysis project Ga0256407, IMG submission 193489) | Bovine rumen microbial communities from Lethbridge, Alberta, Canada - RJG_04 | ecosystem: Host-associated > Mammals > Digestive system > Stomach > Rumen | place: Canada: Alberta... | reverse complement strand
CCCCTTTTTCGAATTTTGCGGATGAATCATGAAATAGATAAGGAAAATTGATTTCCTCATCCTTAATTATTTCATAGGATAAATCATCAAAGATATCAATAGAGTAAAATAAGGTATCATCAAAATAATCCTCAATTTTTATTAATAGTCCATCCTTATAGGTTTGATATTCCCATATTGTATGTTCTACACCTAATACCTTACCTGGCATTTCATAAGAGACAACTCCATCACCTGCATGATTTCCTACAAAATAGCAAATATGCTCATAAGCGTTCTCCTCAGAATCAAATAGTCCTCTCATCGCGTTAAAGGAGCTTTTCATAGAAATGGGCTTATAATCTCCATGTTCAACGATTCCTGCCTGTACAGGTAGCATAAAAAGAATAGATATAAATACAGTAAAAATAATTGCAATACTTAAGGTTAATTTTGTTTTCATTTGTTATCACCTTTTTTTCCTTTCACTAAATAAATAGTCAAAATCAAAAAATTTTTTTCACGAAAAAGAAAAAAATCTGCAAAAATCTGCAGATTTTACTTTTTTTGTTCACTTACAAACTCATAAAGGTCTATAGCTTCGCTCTTTTTTACTGTTGGCTCTAAGGATACAACTCTTACGGTTACAATCTTATTTCCAAACTCAATAGTGATTAAATCTCCAACCTTCAATTCCTTAGAAGGCTTCGCAGGCTTATCATTTACTAAGATTCTTTCTGCTTCAGCAACCTCTTTCGCTAGAGTTCTTCTTTTTATTAATCTAGAAACCTTAAGATATTTATCTAGACGCATGCTTATTCACCGTCGTTATCTTCTTTTGGAACTTCAACTAAATGGTCGTCAATATTAACTTCCTTTGTTTCAATAGAATCATCTACCTTAGCTTCTGCCTCACCCTCAAGATTGGAAGCTTCTTCCTTTACTTCCTCATCCTGAGTTACTTCCTTAGGATCAACACCTGGTGCATATTTTTCATCACACCATGCTAAATGACCTGTTGCAACAATTTCATCAATGTCTCTCTTGTTAATTGTTTCAACCTTAAGAAGATATTCAGCGATATTCTTTAATAACTCCATATTAGAAGAAATAACTTCCTTAGCTCTTTCATAGCATTCTTCGATGATTCTTCTTTGCTCACGGTCAATTTCAAGTGCTACCTGGTCAGAGAAATTCTTTTCCTTTAGGTAATCTCTACCTAAGAATACAGAACCACCCTGCTGTTCATATTGAACTGGACCAAGATCACTCATACCATATTGAGTAACCATGCTTCTAGCAAGGTTTGTAGCATTTTGGAAGTCATTCGATGCTCCTGTTGAAACCTCATTAAATACTAATTCCTCTGCAACTCTACCACCTAAGAAGCCTGTAATGGTTTCAAGCATCTGAGTTTTTGTATGGAAGTAGGTTTCTTCCTTTGGCATCATTAGGTTATATCCACCAGCCTGACCTCTTGGTACGATCGTAATCTTTTGTACCTGGCTTGCGTTTTCAAGCTTAATACCAACAACAGCATGACCTGCCTCATGGTAAGCAACAAGCTTTCTTTCCTTTTCGGTATACTTCTTTGATTTCTTTGCAGGACCCATCATTACACGGTCGGTTGCTTCATCAATATCTCTTGGAGTAATGACCTTACGATTATCTCTTGCTGCAAGTAGGGCAGCCTCATTTAATAGATTCTCTAAGTCTGCACCAGAGAAGCCTGGAGTTCTTTGTGCAACATCTCCAAGTCTTACATCAGGAGATAGATGCTTATTTCTAGCATGAACAGCTAAAATAGCCTCTCTACCTCTAACATCTGGATTAGAAATAGTAATTTGACGGTCAAAACGACCTGGTCTTAAAAGTGCTGGGTCTAGTACATCAGGACGGTTTGTTGCAGCCATAATGATAATACCTGTATTACCATTGAAGCCATCCATTTCAACTAATAGCTGGTTTAATGTTTGCTCACGCTCATCATGTCCACCACCTAAGCCGGCACCACGCTGTCTACCAACAGCATCAATTTCATCAATAAAGATAATACATGGTGCATTTTCCTTAGCTGTTTTAAACATATCACGAACTCTAGATGCACCAACACCAACGAACATTTCAACGAAATCAGAACCAGAAATAGAGAAGAATGGTACTCCTGCCTCTCCTGCTACTGCCTTCGCAATTAATGTTTTACCTGTTCCTGGAGGGCCTACTAATATAACACCCTTAGGTACTCTTGCACCAATTTCATTATATTTTCTTGGATTCTTAAGGAAGTCAACGATTTCAACCATTTCTTCCTTTTCCTCATCACAACCAGCAACATCCTTAAATGTAACGCTCTTGCCTCTAGATAGCTTTGCTGTAGATTTTGCAAAATCGAATGCGCCACCAGCTCCACCCTGAGACTTCATAATTCCTCTAAACAGGAAGAAGAATATTACACCCATAATAATATATGGTAGGAAGCTAATTAATATAGATAACCAATAATTATTAGATGCAGGTACGATATAGAATTTATATCCTGCATTATCTTTTATAAGCTCTTCTAATAAAGTGCTTGTAACATTTATACTAAAGGAAACCTTATTTCCCTGTGCATTAATATATGTACCAGATAATCCATACATTAAATAATTGTCTCCACCAACAGGTGTAGCATTAATGGTATCTGTAACCTTACCATTCTTTAATGCAGTAACAAATGTTTGGTAATCTAAATTCTCTGGATTCTTTGTAGTAAATCCACGAATTAAGAAGAATATAGCAATAATTAATATGATAACCACAAGAATAAAGACAATGTCAAATCTACGTCTTGCCTTTTTTTCCTGAGGCTCTTTGTTGTTATTATTCTGCATAATGACCTCCCTATTTTGAATAAACTTCTTCTTTTAAAACACCAATATATGGTAAATTTCTATAATGCTCATTATAATCTAAGCCATAGCCTACTACGAATTCGTTAGGTACAAGTCCACCAACATATGCAGGTTTGATATCTACCTTTCTACCTTCTGGCTTATCTAATAATACGCAAATGGTAACAGATTTAGCACCAGCATCCATTAACATTTTTCTAACGTTAGCTAATGTTCTACCTGTATCTAGGATATCATCAATTAAGATAACCTCTCTACCTAATACCTCTGGTAATCCACCCTTTACTGTTACAATTCCTGTAGATTCTGTACCTGAATAAGAGGAAACCTTCATATATTCTAATGTACAATCAATATCTACATATTTTAATAAATCAGACATAAAAGGAATACATCCCTTTAATAATCCGATAAATAATGGATTTCTATCTTTAAAATCTTTAGAAATCTGTGTTCCAAGCTTTTCTACTATATGCTTAATTTCAGCCTCAGAAACACTAACCTTTTTGATATCATCATTCATCATGATTTAAAACCTCACAAACTAAATAAATATCTCCACTATTCTTTTGTTTTGAAACAAAATCACTTTTGGCATAATCATATACCCAAAGTATTTCTCCATTACCATTTTCTATAATAGGAATAGATAATCTATCCTCCTTTGGCACCTTCTTATCAATTAATATTCTTGATACCTTTTTTGTGCCAACAGCCAAGTTTATGCTATCCCCTTTTTTCTTATATCTAATGGTTAGAGGGAATTCTAAAACATTATAGCATAGTTTAATCGATTTTGTACAAATATTATTATGTGAATTTGTGAAATAAAACTTATACTTTCCAATCACAATGATATCGTCTTTATTCATCTTATAGCTTATATCATTATTCACGACTTCTTTTTTGATTTTTCCGATAGTATAGCTCCTAGAAAATACATATTCTCCTTCAAGATGAATCGTCTTTGTACCATGATTATCCTCCATTAAAGATAATATTTTTAATACAATTTCCTTATTCTTACGAATATTATATTTTTCTAGCATTAATGCAATAATATCCTTCTTTAATGCAATATCTAGCTTATTAAAGGAATCCACAATTAAGGAGTCCTTATTTTCCTTTAAATAGGCTTTACTTAAGCCTCTAATAAATTGGAAGGCCTCGTGTGCTTGAATGGAATATTCCTCAAATTTTTCACCAACTGTTGGTGATTCCTTCTTAAGAAGAGGCACAACATGATGTCTTATTCTATTTCTTAGGAAATCATCCTCATGATTGGATTTATCCTCAAAATATACTAAATTATTCTTCTTTGCGTAAGAATAGATTTCTTCCTTATCCACACAAAGTAGTGGTCTTATGATTTTATATTCATTATCATCATTTACAATTGCAATACCACCATAGCCATATAAATTAGAGCCTTCCATGATCTTCATCAATACCGTTTCAATTTGATCGTCCTGGTGATGTGCAGTTGCAATAATATTTGTATGATATTTTTTGCATAGGCCTCTAAAGAAATTATATCTTGCATTATGAGAATCATTATGGAAATTATCCATTCCATCATAGTGGTATTCTAAGAGCTCAAAGGGAATATTTAATTCTTTTGCAAAATTACGCATTGCCTCTTCTTCCGTTTCAGATTCTATTCTCTTATGATGATTCACATGAGCTAATATAACCTCATAGCCTAATTTATATAATACATATAAAAGAGAAACAGAATCCGCTCCACCAGAAACCGCAACAATAATTGGCTTATCGATTATTAAATTGTTTTCCTTTAAAAAGCTTGCAATAATCTTTTCCATAATCCTCACTAAAAAGGCTCTCAGGATTCATGAGAGTCTTTTTCTTCTTCCTTTTCATAAGATACAATATCTAATACATCACCACGTAAGTCCCAATCCTGATTTGCGCCTACCGCAAATTTAACACGAACCACTTGGTTTTCCTTACCCTTTAATTCGCTAGCGTAATTTTCACATTCTGGTGTAATTGTACCAGCAAAATAATATTTAAATGCTGCACCATTATCTCTATAATTAATATCCTTTAATGTATAAAGACCATATTGGTTTACAGATACATGGGCATCAAATTCATATACATTACCAACAGCTTCTTTTCCTAAATTATAAATTTCCTCTACTGTTTTTGATGTATCTACCGCATCCCAGGATGGCTTATTATTTCTTGATATAATCGTTAAATTATATGGATTATATACCTGTGGAGTATTAAATCTAACACTTCTTATACCAGAAACATAAATCTCATCACCAATTTCAACATCCTCTGCCATATTACCATAAACATACATTGTACCAGTAGAATCCGTAACATAAAATCCTGCACGATATTCTGGATGATCTCCAGAAGCGTATAGGAAGGCAGAAACAATTCCGTGCATAGAAACCTTAGAACCAATAGGGGCCTTTAGTACCTCCTCTATATTAATAGAGTCATCCTCTTCAGCCGATACTGTAATTTCAAAATCTCTAGATACCATAGCATCCCTTAAGAATGCGGATGCAGTTAGGGTTACTGTTTTATCTATACCACCCTTTGGATGATATACTCTTGCGGTACCACCAGAGACATGTAAAACCTTGTCGTCTGAGGATACCCAATTAATTACGATATCATCAATAAAGGTATCTAGTAAGAAAGTATCTTCTGGTTCTTCAGGTAGCTCAATAGAATTCAAAGTGTTTTTTAATAATATTTCATCAACAGATTCAATTCCTTCTTGAAAGCCTAAATATCTTTCTTGTGCACCAAAGGTATTTTCTTTATCTTCATTACGCAGAGATGACATTGCGGTTTGACCCATGGTAGCTAAAGCCGCTAAGGCTGCAGCTAGACGGTTTTTAACCTTCATATAATCACTCCTCGTATTCAATTTTTGTTAAAGCAATGTAAAACAAATTGCTTCATAACATATTATACAATAAAATCACAACTATCTAAAGGAAACTTTTGTGGGAAATTGACGCAAAAAGGGCTCCGAACCCTCGGAACCCTTAATTGTTATTTCATTTTTCTCAAATGATTTTTCTCAAATTACCTATTAAGCAATCTTAGTATAAGTAATTACGATAGAAGCAATTCTAAATTGAGCTGTACTTGTATTAGTAATTACTACAGATTTTACATTGTCTGCTTCAGCAAAGTTAACAGTGTCAGTAGTATAATCTGCAGATACTGCATCTAAAGTTGTGCTTCCAACTTTTAATGTACCTGTTGCAGTTGTAGTATAATTAATTACAATCGAATCAATTGTATATCCCGTAGCAACTGAAATTGTAAGTCCGGAACCAGCACCTTCATTATGATAGTATGTTGTAATATAACGGGTTTTCGACACTTGTAAACCAATAAAACAGTACTTTTAGAAGATTTTATATACTGCGTATATAATTCCTCTTATTTTTTTGTCAAATTTTTAAATTTGATATTATTCAGTAATGAAAACTATTTTATAAATTGTTGCTCTCTTAGCTGTTGTTTCTATAGTAATAGTTGTTGTTGCATCAAAAGAATAAGTTAACGGAGTTAATGCATAGGCAACTGTATCTGTTGAAGCTTTTGATGCTAATTCTCCATCTGATGCTGCTGTTGAATTAACTTTAAATGTAGATCCACTATCCCAATATGTACCATAGATTTGAACACCTACAACTTTTTTAGAAAGAGTTAATGTCAAGGAACCTGTTTTGCTACCTGTACCAAAACACAAACCACCAGATTTTCCATTATAAACATTAGATACATCTGAAACATCAGTAATAATACCTGTTGTGTTGTACGCAGTAATTATCGCTGTTGTAGCTGCATTGCCACTAGTACTTGATAATTTTGTAGAATCATAGAATACATATTTTTTTGCTGCTTTTTCTAAATCAAGTTGTGCAGTAACACTAACAGTTGTAGAATCAGTTGCTTTAGTACCGCAAGTTAATACATAACTAAATGTTTCTGTTGTTTCATCAGTTGGGGCAGTAATTGTTAATACTTTTGTTGTTGAATCATAAGATAAAATTGTAGCACTATCCTGAACTGTTATTTCAATTGATGCATATTCAGGTAATCCTGAAAAATCAATTTCTGTACTCTCAATTAAAGTCTCATCAAGACAAGAGATTAATGTTGCAAGTTTTGTCTGAGCAACAGCTAATCTTTCTTCATCAGAATATACATGGAATGTTACATATTCATTTTTAAATGAAGAGCCTAAAACCATAGCTGCAGTTAATTGAACATCTGCACCATCACTATTTGCAACTATTACTAATTCGTTTGCATTATATACATAATAAATTGCAGTATCGTCATATGTATCACTATCAGTTAAAGCAGTATAATCCGTTCCATCATATGTATATAGTGTAGATTTTAAATCATCAAATGTCTCTGATGTAACAGTAGCTTCATCATATGCACCAATAGTTGCAACCTCATCACCATCTGATACAATCCATCCAACTGATACATCACTAAATATTGTACCTGTAGATGCAAGAGTCGAAGTGCTATCATAAACAACATCATCTAGTGCTAATTCTGATGCTGTTATAGCAAGTTTTTGTGCATCTGTTGCCTCACCAACTGCCATAATCTTTCCAGTCTTAGAGAATTCATATGTAGAATTATATAATGTTATTGTACCTTTTGCATAAACAACTTGGCCCAAAGTTAAATCAGAATATGAAGTTACGACACCACCTTCTACTAGAGTACCATAAATTTCAAATTCAGATTCACCATCAGAAATCCAAGCATAATTTGAACCTTTTGATGTTACAACACCTGTAATATATACTGTTTCACCATCAACATAAGCATCAATTGCATCAGAAACTGATGAGAACACTAATGGATTGATTGTGAATGTATAATCTTTAGTATCTGACTTATCTCCACATGTAAATGTTGCAGTAACAGTTACTGTTGTAGATGAAGTTACTTCACCAAATGTAATAACACCCTCATCAATAGTAGTACCTGTTGTATCACTTGAATCTACAGCATATGTAATTACAACATCTTCGAATAATGTTGCTTCTGGTAATGTGTAATCAGTAGTTGAATCTTGAGTTAATTCAGGACTAACATTTTCCATTTCATATGCTATTTTTTCTTCTTTTGTCTTAGTTAAATCAGTAATCTCATATAAATGACCAACATAAGATGTCTTAGCATAACTAATCTTTGATGCAGCAACTGTTGTATAATTGCTATAAGTACCAAAATACCAATATACCATTGTGTAATATTTTGCAGTACTATCATATGTAGCACTATCATCTAATAATGTATATGTTGAATTATCATATGTGTATAATGTAGATTTCAAATCAGCAAATGTATCTTCTGTAACTGTCTCTTCAGAATATACCGCACTCTTCCAAGCACCAGTTTCATCATCATAAGTCCAGTAGAATGCATCATCAGATAATGCAACATTAGTTCCATCTAATGCAATATATTTACCGTTCGAGAACTTGAATGCATAAGTTCCATCATTTACAACTGCAGTAACTGTCATAGCCTTCGCATAATCATCTGTTGTAGCAATATATTTTGTACCACTTAATACACCTGTAGCATAATAATAAGCACCTAATTTACCTTGATAGAAACCTAAATAATAAGTAGTGTCAGCAACTGGAGCAGTAACAACCTTAATTTCTGTTCTTGACTGGTTAGAAATTGTTAATGTGATTTCTTTAGTATCTGTTTCTTCACCCTCAGTTATAGTTGCAGTTAATTTTACTTCTGTATTTTCATCAACTGATAAAATAGTTAATGTCTTACCATCTTCTGCTAATGTAGCAATACCATTACCTTCAGTTAATACCCAAGAAATAGTAACAGAATCGAATCTAGCGCCAACAAGTGGTAATTCATAAACACCAAATTCTTCAGCAGGAACTTTTAATGCTTCCATTTCTGCAGCAACCTTATCAGCAGCAGTCATTTGCTTTGTATAGATTTCAATTTCCTTAGCAAATGAAATGCCATCCTTAGCTGCAGTAACTGTAACCTTGATTGTCTTTTCTGTTGTTTCTGGAGTAATAGTTAATACATTACCTTCCCAAGCACCTAAGCTAGATGCCTCAATAGTAAGTTCAACACCATCTACAGTTGTAATTGTAGTCTTATCTAAATTGAATACCTCAGTAATTGTATCTGGGAACTCAGCAAGAGCAGCAAATACTGGATCAACTAAATCCTTTAATTCGCCTAAAGATGCATTTGCATCATCTTCAGTGTTAGTGAATGTAGTTTCATCAGAAACATAAATACAATAACCATTATTGTTAGATAAAATACCAGTTACGTTAACGAAATCGCCAACCTTAAGTTCTTTAACCTTTTTCACAGCAGCCTTAGCGATATCACCATCTAATGTTGTAGCATACTTAGATAATTGAACCTTTACTTGTACGCCAGCCTTCTCTAATGTAGCAAGTACACCTTCGCTCGTAGCTGTAGTTGTAGCATCAATTTCAACAACCTTCCAAGAAGTAAGGTTTACTCTTTGACCAGTATGATACATTAATTCCTTATCACCCTGGCTATATTTTACAAATAATTGATCTGCTGCAAGACCCTTAGTAACTAATTTTAATTGATCTGCAGTAAGTTCAGGAAGCTCAGTAGATACCTTAACGATATTTTCCTTGTTCTGACCAACCTCAATTAAGCCATTGTAATCTGTAGACTTACATGCTGGAATTTCAACAGCAGTACCAATAGCTAAGCTATCCCAAGTTTTTTGATCACAATAAGCACGGTATACATAATAACCACCCTCTAAAGTCTGGTCTACAAGGTATAAATAACCATTACCATATTTTGCGTCATAGCCAGCCTTATGTGCAACATATCCCTTTAATTTATATGCTTCAGCACCTGGTTCATCATAGAATGTATGTAATAATTCTAATGGAGTTCTTACATGGAATACATTTAATCTATAATTACGAGATAAAGTCTCGCCCTTATATGTAAATTCTGCCTTAATTTGAGCTTTTTCTCTCTTTTCCTGTTGTACAACATGGATAGTCTTTCCATCTTCATCAACACTTAATAACTCCTTTGCAGAATCAGGAATGCTCCAAGCGATTGTAACATCCTGATTATTAAATTTGAATGAAGTTGGAACTTCGAAATCTTTCTCAACTGTTCCGCCGTTATAATCAAATGTAAATGCATCAATTGCATCAGAAACAGTATATGGATTAACTAATACAGTAAACTGTCTGCTAGCCTCACCACCTGCAAAAGTAATAGATGCAGTTAAAGTAACTCTAACAGTTTCGTCTTCTGGTCTTGAAACGGTTCCTGTGAAAACACCCTTTGCTTCATCAACAGTAGTACCAACCTTAACTAATTCACTATCAGATTCCCAATTAATAGTAACCTGAGTCTCACCGCTTGCTAAGTAAGCAGGAAGTGCAATATTACCAGTTACAGCAGTACCATCAGCCTCAAAAATTAAATTAGCTAATAATTTTCTTGCTGCTTCATTGATTGAATCATCAGCTGTAGTTGTTGGGACTGGTGTAGTTGTAGGCTTTTCTTCTGTTGTAGTTGGATCTGTTGTACCATTACATGAAGCTAAAGCAAAAACACCGGCAGCTGCAACTCCTAATGCAGCACGCGATAAAAATTTCTTCATTTTAAATATTTCCTCCTAAACCTTTTTTATATAATATTATTTAAAATTAAAGTTTGAATAACGTAATACATGGATTACTTTGCTTCCATCTTCTTCTTGAATACCAGTTGTAGAGAATTTCTTTCCAACTAAAGATGCTGGATTAAATCCTTCCTCAACCGTAGTATAGAAGGTAAAGGTTTCAGGTTCATAATCATCCTTATCGAAGTTATAAGTATTTACAGTTGTTGCAGTAATAGTTAATGTAGTTCCTTCAACTGTCGCTGTAGCTACTGTTGCATCCTTATATAATGTCTTCTTTTCAATATAATCCTTATATTCAACATTAGAATTAAATTGCATGTAATAATTCTTTTCTTTACGAGTTAAGTAATCTCCACCAGTTTGCATTGGAACATAGGTAATACCAGAAATCTGGTATGAACCATAATATAATTGAACGGTTCCAGTGAATGTATATAAGCTTCCAACCTTAATGTATTTTGTTGCAGTAGAGCTTGTATAGCCTGTATATACATTTATTGTGTATTGATTACCTTCTGAATCATAATCCGTTGCCTTCCATGTATATGTTCCAGAACCAGAAATCTGAACGCTTGAAACATATCCATCAAAGCTTACCTTTTTACCGACTTCTTCTTCGCTATCATAATAATTACTAAAATTATCATGAAGCTCCTTTACAGTAACATATTCTGCATCTTCAGAAAAATATGGGTCTTCGTCGTTGCTCCAAATATGAAGAGGAACCTTTCTAGCGAAGGATTGAGCACTCTCGAAATAATCAAAATATGTATCTTCTACTAATGCTTTAGATTTTGAATAACCATTTTCAACAATTTCAAGATTCAAATTCTTCCAGTTAGAATCTGCTGTTTCCTTATACCAAATGTAAGCTAGATATCTAGAACCATATGAATCAACTACTGGAGGAGTTTGAGATCCTTCTAGTAATAATGCATAAGCACTTTCTAGCTTCTTCTTAGTGTATAAAGAAGCACTCTTTCCCCATTTTTCAACACCGCCAGTAGATTCTGGTGTATCTACGGAATAAAAACGAATCGTTACGGAATCACCACTGTGCTTACACTTAAAATTAGCAGTATCACCATCGGTTGCAGTTTGAAGTATAACCTCTTCTATACCATCGGTAAGGAACTTTGATGCATCACTATAGCTCTTTTTAAGCGTCAATGTCTTTGTAATATCATCATAATTATCCTTTGGTACAAAAGCAGTTGATGTAGGCGTTGGCTCTACTGTTGTCGTTTCTGGTGGTAATTCTGTTGTGGTTTCTGTCGTAGTAGGAAGTGGTTCTTCCTTTGTTGTGGTAGGATTAGATTCTCCACAGCCAACAAGGCCTATGCCTGCAGCAAGAGTTGCTGCAGACAATGCCAAAAATTTAAATATTTTTTTCTTCACTTTTACTTACCGCCACAAGCCTTGTAAGCATCTGCTAAAGCATCTGCTCCAGTCTTCTGACCACGAATTACGTATAATAATGCAGCTTCCATCTGGTCTCTGGCTGTTGAAGAACCACTGAATGCTGGAGATGTAAAGAATCTGTCGCTCATTGTTGCAGCAACACCTGCAGTAACAGCAACGATTGAATCACCGTCTAAGAAATCTGCATACTCTGGGATTTTAAATGTACTAACTCTAGTTGGGTTATAACCTGAAGTCATAGAGAATGCTGCTTGGAATTTAGCGTCCTCTAGGCACTTAACAAATTCCCAAGTCATTAGCTGTCTTTCAGTCTCATTCTTAGCTTCAGACTGGAACATAACTAAAGATGGACCCTGAGAAATTGCTGCAGAATTAACTGTACCATCTGCTTGTACAGAGCCTGGGATTGGAGCTACACCCCAATGGAAAGCATCTGTTCCTTGATTAGATGCTCCACCAGATGAACCAATAGAGAATACTGTTCCACCTGCTTCTGGACCCTTAACGAATAATCCAGATGTATATCCACCATTTTCAGTTTTAGTTGTGAAATAATAATCTTGATACTTATCATATAAGCCATCTAACCAAGTAGCTAGATTTGTATTATTGAATAGATAATGAGGCTCGCTAGCTGAAGTATAACCCCAACCATTTTGCTCTGCCATTGTGATTACCCAGTTTGCTTCTGAGTCATATCCTAAAGGAGTACAATCAGGATACTTATCAACTAAAATTTCACAAGCTTCCCAAAGCTCATCCCAAGTTGAAGGAACCTTTGTAATACCAGCATCCTTTAATGCATCCTTATTATAATATAGAACTTCTGTTGACTTTACGAATGGGAATGTTAAGATATCTCCATCCTTGTAACCATAATCAGAATATGCACCATAGTTTGTAGCAAATCCTTCCTTATAATAACCCTGAACGAAATCAGCGATTTCAGTTGCGCTATAACCGATAGCCTCACCATTTAATGTACCTGTAGCATTTACATAATCGCTCATATCAACTACCTTACCAGTCTTTAAATACTGTGCAACGTGGTCAGCATAGCAATATGCTAAGTCTGGCTGGTTACCTGCAGCTAGACCTGCGATACATCTAGAACGTACATCATTATATCCACCGATTTGAGAATGCTCAATTGTCCAATCAGGATATTTTGCGTTGAATGCATCAATGGCAACCTGTAAAGTTTCCTGTAAGGAATGACCCATTGTGTGATAGAAAACAATAGTCTTATCTTCAGCAGTACCAGAAAAATCTGAAGTGTTTAAAGCAGCAGTTAAATCTACTGTATTGTCCTCATGCTTTCCTTCCTGAGGTTCTGGAACCTCTGTTGTTGTGCCAGGCTGTACATCCGTTGTAGTTTCACCTGGATTTTGTGTTGTAGGCTTTGCATCCTCACCACAGGATGCTAAAGCTACTGATGCTAAGCCTGCTAATGCAGCAACACCAAAATAAATTTTTTTCATTTTTATTTTTTTCTCCTTTTAATTTTATTTTTAAAATACGTTTTATTACGTAATTTTTAACAATTTTAGCCTTTTGTTCCACTCTTAGATACACCATGCATGATGTATTTACGGAAGAATAGGAATAACACAAATAGAGGCATAGATACTAAGCATGCAGCACACATACGTAAAGTTGTAAGTGACTCAGACTTAGTCCAAGAGCCTTTTCCAGTTAATGGATATAATGTTCCATCGTTTGTAAATCCTGATGTCATCCAGTTAGAAATCAAATGATAATCCTGTGTATTAACTAACTGTGGCCAAATATAGGAGTTCCAAGTTGCGATGAATTTTAATAGAGTAATAGAAATTAATGTAGGTGCAGCAAGTGGAACCATTACCTTAACTAAGAATGCCATTTTGCCACATCCATCTACCTTTGCCGCTTTATAAAGCGATTCAGGTATCGATTTAAATGTATTTCGGAGCAAGTATACATAATAAATACTTACTAGGAACGGTAAGATCATAACAATATATGTATTTGACCAACCGAAATTAGATACTGTTACATAATTTGTAATTGTATATAATTCACCAGGAATCATCATGGTTGCAAGCATTAAGGAGAATAGGATACCCTTTCCCTTAAATTCAATTCTTGCTAGAGCGTAGGATGTAAGAATAATTACAACTACGCCAAATAATGTAGATACAACACCAATTAATACAGTATTGAATAATGCCTGGCCAAAGCCGTTTGTTTCGCTTGTTAGCATATAAGAATAATTCTGCCACTTAAATTCTTTTGGGAAGAAGGTTGGCTGAGTTAATCTATATTCATCCTCTGTCTTCAAAGATGAAATAATCATCCAATAGAAAGGCAAGAATGCTAAAACAGCACAAATCGTTAAGAAAATATAAGCGAATGCAGCCTTAGTAATATCTAACGCTTTTTGTACTCTTTTTTCTTTTTCAATATCAAGACCGGTTTTTTCTGGGCTTGCTTTTTCATTTGTAGCTTCCATCATACCCCTCCTTAATAATGAACTTTCTTTTTACTTACGTACATATTAATTGCCGTAAATATCATAATTATACCGAACAGCATCAACGATCCCGCCGCGGCGTAACCCGTTTGGTTATTTTGGATACATGCATAAACATAACCTACCATTGTACCCATTTCACCACTATTCATCTTTGCATCCCAAATACCAACGATAGATGAATAAGCCTTTAAGCCACCCATCATACCTGTAACAATTAAATAGGATAGCATTGGTGAAATTAAAGGAACTGTTACTTTAAATAATGTGGTAGCCTTTGAAGCACCATCCACCTTAGCTGCATCATAGTATTGCTTATTAACACTTTGGAGTGCACTAAATAAAATCAAAATCTTAAATGGTAGGCCAGCCCAAATAGAATAGATAACAACAACCAATCGGTTACCCCAGGTATTTCCTGTTGCTAGCCATTCCTGCCACTGTCCACCAAAGGCCATAATCATATCATTAACTAAACCGTAGGATGCTCTACCTGAATCTCTCATTCTCTTTGTACCAATTACATCAAAGAATGTAGCGAATACGGCGCCCATAGATAATGCGTTAGTTAAGTATGGTAAGAATAATACCGTTTGATATAGCTTTTGAAGAGGCTTAATTGAATTAAGCGCAACTGCAATTAATAATGCTAAAAATGTAGAAATAGGAACAGAAACAATTGCGAAGAACAATGTGTTATCTAATGCTCTTAAAAATTGCATTCCGGTTGAACCTGTTTCGTTTAGAACTACTGCGCGGAAATTGTCAAAGCCAACCCTTGTATTCTGTCCAATTACTCCTTGCTCAAAATGCTCTAAGAAAGCTGAAATAAAGGAATTCACAATTGGATAGAAGGTAAATATAGCCATTAGAATAACTGCAGGTAAAACGAATAACCAACCACCAAAAGTATCTCTAGCTACTCTTCTTATGTGGTTCCTTCTTCTTCTTTTTCTTTCGTTAGCTATTTCTTCTTCTCTTGAAGCATCATTAACAATAATTCCATTTTCCACTATCTCAACCTCTCTTCCGTTTCGCCATCGAACAAGAAGAACTTATTAGGCTTTAAATTGAATTTTAATGTGGTTGCTCCTTCAGGAAGCTTTAAATCAGCTTCAACAATTGTACGAATTGTTGGCTTAACTGATTCCTCATGAACAGAAACGATTGTTTTATCTCTACCCATTACTTCAATATGGTCAGTCATCAAAGATAACACACCATTTGGATCATAGATAAATCCCTCAGGACGAATACCAACAAAAACCTTAAAGGTCTTTGTTTTGATGGATTGCTCAAGATTTGCAATCTTTGTAACCATATTTTCATACTCTGTTTCTTTCGCTTGTAATTCAACAAATAGCTTCTTATGAGCCTTTGCAGCCTTTTCAGGCTCCATACCAGCTGTTTTTTCATCATATAAATTCTTGATTTCAAGATATTCCGCATGCTTAGCTTCAACTTCATCCTGAAGTGCTTTTATGTTAGCTGTATATTTTTCGGTTAAATCCTTTTCGTAATCTGCGATTCTTTCTTTTCCGATATATACTCCACCATCATGAATATATCCTGTAAAAATGTTAATTGGTGGTGTACCTAAGAAGTTTGCAACGAATAGATTTGCAGGATCATCATAAATAGCCTGTGGCTCACCAATTTGCTGAACTACACCAAGCTTCATAACAACCATGATATCACAAATGGACATTGCTTCTTCCTGGTCGTGTGTAACGAATACAGTAGTAATACCAGTTTCAACCTGGATTCTCTTGATTTCCTCACGAGTTTGTAAACGTAATCTTGCATCTAGATTAGATAGAGGCTCATCTAATAGCAATACGTTTGGCATCTTAACTAGAGCTCTTGCAATCGCAACTCTTTGCTGCTGTCCACCAGAAAGCTCAGATGGCTTTCTTCCCATTAGCTCTTCAATCTGAACTAATCCTGCAGCCTCCAAAGCTCTTTGTCTTGCCTCTTCCTTAGGAATTCTCATATTTGTTAATGGGAACATAATATTCTGTTCTACAGTCATATGAGGATATAAGGCATAATTTTGGAATACAAGTCCAATACCTCTTTTTTCTGGTGCTAAATCTGTAACATCATCATCACCAAAATAAATACTACCACTTGTTGGCTCTTCAAGGCCAGATAGCATAAATAGCGTTGTTGACTTACCACATCCAGAAGGACCTAATAAACCAACAAGCTTTCCACTAGGGATTTCAATACACATGTCGTTTACCGCAGTTACCTCATGCTCTGTTTTCTTTCTAGCGGGGAAGATTTTTGTCAAGTTATTAATAGTAATCTTCATTTTAACTACTCCTCTTTTTTATTTTCTGGGTCTTCAACCAGATTATTTTCATTTTCTAAAGCCTTTTTCATGCTTACCTCAACATTCATTTTAAAGCCTCTAACGGATAAGAATTTAGGTAAATTCTGTGATACATAGCCTGGAGCCTCAAGCCATGCATTCTTATAAACACCCGCATGTGTTCTTTGTGTTACCGTATAATTATTATCCTTTGTAAAAATCATGTTGATTTCATCAGATTCATTATGGTAATGAATCGTCATGTTTACTGCACAATCCTCTGGTACCTTAAGGGTAACCGTAAGCATTGTATAATAGTCTGTACCATAAACCTCTTCAATAGGCTTTGGTTCATCCTCTTTTCCCATCTTCTTGCGAATCTTTTTAATGATAAAGCGGACAAAACGAATGATAAATCTTTGTCCAACTAAGAAATCAGCTAATATGTAAATACATATGAAATAGATTAATACAATGATTGCTCCCTTTTTCGCTGCAATACCTGTTTCCTCTTGATAGCTGCATTTCTCGTAATTTGTACTCGAAGACAAGAAATCCTTTTGTAAATCTATAAGCCTTGAATCTGTTGAATCTGTATTATAAATGTCCTTAAACTCTTTTAATCTTTGATAAAAAATATTACTAAAATCAAGATCTAATCCATCTACCTTTAAGAATACCTCACCTTCAGAATCAATGAATGTGATATTATTGATATTTGCTGAAAGCCTCTTTTCTAAAATTTCAAAATAGATGTAATTATATTTCACAAGAGTTAAAACATTATCAAACATTTCATCCTTATTCGTGTCATAGCCTAAAAGCTCAACCTCAACATTCTTAGCTAAACCATCCTTCGTACCTTTTCCAGATTGATAATCTGTATCGTGGTTGACAACTAATTTCGTTTTATTGTTTTGAAGCTTATAGGTATTATATTTTCCACCTAGCTTATATAAAAAGCCAGAATAGGCAAAATATGCATTGTCATTTTGCTTTTTATCCTCTTCTGTATTATCGATAATGACTAAGGTTCTAAAAAGCACAATGCCATATCCATCATCATAGACACGTTCGTATGCAATTTCTTTATCGTCATAACCAGCTAATAAATTTACACTTCTTGCAAATTCACCATTGTTTAGGTAATCCTCTATATGCCCAGGTAAATCCACAGTCATTAAAAGGCCGGGTAATACAAAAGCAAGTAGGATACCAATTCCAAGTGTGAAAATGTAATAAATTACTTTTATAAAAATTTTCAACTTCTTATTCATTTTTGATTTACCTACATTTTATTTTTCAGCAGGTGCTTATTCGTCTTTTTCCTCTTCAGATTTCATGAAATCATCCATCGTAACCTTTGAATCTAGTGGCTCTAATGTAGATTCTTGGTTGATTTCTTCAGATAAAGCACTAGCTACAGATTCTTCTTTTTCAGTAGCATCTACCTCCATAGCAACGCTTTTATCTTCGCTTTTAGAATCAACAGAGATATTTTCTAAAAGCTCATCTTCTTGGTTTTGTCTAAATAAGGTTTCTCTTCTTGCCAAATTCTTTCTAGCTTCAGCAAATTGCTTACGCTTAAATACCGGAATTAGGAAATATATGATCACAATTAAACCAATTATGATACCACATATAACAAAGAACCAGATGTCGACAGTTTTAAAACCATGTAATAAAAACATAAAATCACCTCGATGTTCTCTATAATATAAATTATAATTTATATTGTCTAATATTACAACAAATTTTTCAAAACGTTTTCATAAAAACTTCGTTTTTGAATGTAATTTATTAAAAGATGAAAATCGTGAAATAATATAAGAAAAAATGCACACTTTTTCTACTTGTTTTTATACCCAAATATTATATAATAACCCCGAGGATGTGAGAAAATGAGCGAACTTTTAGCCCCAGCCGGAAATATGGAGGCATTAATTGCCGCTGTATCGAATGGTGCAGATGCCATTTATTTAGGTATGAACCGCTTTGGTGCGAGAGCCTATGCAAATAATTTTAGCTTTGATGAGCTTAAAGAAGCCATTAAATATTGCCACCTAAGAGATGTAAAAATATATGTTACTATGAATACTATTGTCTTCGATAGTGAGCTTAAGGATGCATATCTACAAATCGATGAATTATATAAAATTGGGGTCGATGGATTAATCATTCAGGATCTTGCTATATTCTCCTATGTTGTAGAAAATTATCCATTACTTGAGGCTCATACCTCTACCCAAATGGGTATTGATGATATAGAGGGTACACTTCTTTTAAAGGAATTAGGTGCCAAAAGAATTGTATTATCTAGAGAGGTTCCTATAGAAAAAATAAAGGAAATCAAAAGAATAGCCAAAATACCTCTTGAGGTATTCGTCCATGGTGCGCTTTGTGTATCCTATAGTGGTGGGTGCTATATGTCTGGTCTTATTGGCTATAGAAGTGGAAATAGAGGCAGATGCGTAGGATCCTGTAGAAAGCCCTATGAGCTCATTAACGTAACAGAAAATAAATCCTTAGGTACTTCATATATTCTTTCCATGAAGGATTTAAAAACAATAGATCACATCAACGAATTAAAGGTTGCAGATTCCTTAAAAATTGAAGGAAGAATGAAGGAAGCAGTATATGTTGCAAACATCATAAAAACCTATAGAGATGCCCTAGATGGTAACATGACCAAGGGTGAGGAATTCAACCTATATAAAACCTTCAATAGAACCTTCACCAAGGGCTATATTTTTGGTGAGGATAAAAAGAATATTACCAATATAGATAAGCCAAATAATTACGGATATTTAATTGGATATGTATCCGGTAAAAGAAACGGATATTATGAAATAACTCTATCGATGAAGGTTCATCAAGGAGATATCATAAGAATTGATCATATGGGTGAGGATATCAATTTATCCCTAACAAAAATATATGATGCAAATGAAAATTTAATTAAAGAATCGGATAAAAAGATTTATATAAAAATCCAAGAAAAGCTATTTACAAGCGACAAGGTATATAAAACAAAGGACACGATATTCCAAGAGGAATTATTAAAATCCTATCCAAAGGAATTTAAAAGATTTCCTTTGCATATTACCCTTTATGGAAGCCCAAATGAGCCACTTACAATTCTTGCAGAATGTGAGGGTAAAAATGTTTCCTACACTACAGACTACACCCTAGATAAAGCAGAAAATAAGCCTACAGACTATAATACCTTCCTAAAGCAATTATCTAAGCTAAATGATTCAATTTATTCTTTAGCTAGCCTAGAATTTAATGTTTCTAATATCTTCTTACCTGTTTCTAAAATCAATGATTTAAGAAGAATTATTGTAAATTTAATGAATGAGGAAAGATTAACAAAAAGAGCTCCTATAATAAAAAAAGAAATCTCTTATGATAGAATTTCCTTTGAGGAAAACAAAAAAATCTCTGTATTTTGTACAACAAAGGAACAATACCAAGCTGCCAAGGAGCTTGGAGTAGATATCATCTATTATGATAACTTCATAAGAAGAAATGAGGTTACATATAAAGAATATAATGGTGAGGTATTAGTTGGTGGATATGGTGGAATTTATGCCTATAGAGGCAAAAATGAAATTGCTTCTGATTACACGATGAATGTCGTCAATTATAAGAGTGTATATATGCTTCACAAGCTAGGTATAAATAGAATTTGCTTATCCTTAGAAATCAACAAAGGTCAAATTGATGATTTAACAAGAGATTATTATAATATCTGTGGTGGATACCCTAATTTAGAAATGATTGTATATGGTCACGCATTAATGATGTTTACACATTATTGTCCTTTAAAGGTCTATAATCAATGCGGTAAATGTAGAGATAACAAATACATTTTAAAGGATGAATTTGGCACATTCCCTATAGAAAACCATAAGGATTGTACTACTTCTATTTTAAATGGTAAAATCTTAAATTTAATGGATGATCTAGATTCCATTTCTCATGTAAATGTCTATAGAATACAATTGACTATAGAGGATTATAACGAATCAAAAAATATTATAAATACACTAAAAAAGAAATTAAATGGAGATCCTACAAAAACCTTCCATAAGGATTTACATACAAGGGGCCATTTTAACAAAGAAATATTATAAAAAAACACATCCATCTAGAATGTGTTTGTAAGAAGTATATAGGTGTCGCTTTTAGCGACATCTTTTATTTTTAATATTTCCTCCATCGTAGGATCAATAACATACATCGTTGGTCCTGACCCTGAAACAAATACATCAATGCCTAATTCTTTAATTTCATTATAAAGCTCTCTTAATTCCTTAGAACACTTTAAAGAAACTGCCTCTAAATCATTAAA
>Ga0256407_10005161_pt1 | contig 21208 bp, 14 predicted proteins | sample RumenRJG_04DNA_FD_193489 | JGI IMG/M metagenome (GOLD analysis project Ga0256407, IMG submission 193489) | Bovine rumen microbial communities from Lethbridge, Alberta, Canada - RJG_04 | ecosystem: Host-associated > Mammals > Digestive system > Stomach > Rumen | place: Canada: Alberta... | reverse complement strand
GTAGGTATTGCGGCCATAGCATGAGGGTTATACCTGGACTCGTTTCGATCCCAGTAGTGAAGTCTTTTTGCGTTTTGTTTGTGTACTATGGTTTTCTATGGGAATTTCATTTCGCTGCAAGCCTTCTTATACTAATATTACTTAATACTTATCATTTTCATAACATAATGAGTATTGCGGCCATAGCATGAGGGTTATACCTGGACTCGTTTCGATCCCAGTAGTGAAGTCTTTTTGCGTTTTGTTTGTGTACTATGGTTTTCTATGGGAATTTCATTTCGCTGCAAGCTCATTATATTATAATATCACCGTACCTGAATTTATACAACCTACCGTTAAAAAACTAAAAAGCATGTATTGACTAATTAAACTTTTTTTTATCCTTTATTAATTGGTCCTAGTTTGTTGAAAACTTATATTTTGGATTTAATCCACGATCCTTAAAGGAGGATGATAATATAACAACCATAGCCACCGTTCCAAATAGGGAACTTAAACAAAAAAGTATTCTTGCTGCTGATGTAAAACAGCAATGCCCTGAATGCCAATCAACTGACTTACGTGAGGACAGCCAAAGGGCTGAAATCTATTGTGCCCATTGTGGGGTAGTTTTGGATGAATTTCAAATAGATCAAGGTCCTGAATGGAGAGCTTTTGATCATGAACAGAGAGATAAACGTGCCAGAACCGGTGCGCCATCGACCTATACCATATCGGATAAGGGTTTGAGCACCATTATCGATTGGAAAAATAAGGATAGCAATGGCCGCAACATTCCTGAAAATAATAAGGCGCAGATGCAACGTGTGAGGAAATGGAATAAGAGGTTGAGAATTTCAAATGCTGGTGAGAGAAATCTGGCATTTGCTTTAGGAGAGCTTGACCGTGAATCCTCAAGTTTGGGAATTCCGCGTTCCATCCGTGAGGATGCTGCCAAGATTTATAGAGATGCAGCCCGCAAAAAACTTATTCGTGGAAGAAGCATTGAAAGCATGGTTGCAGCAAGTCTTTATATGGCCTGCAGACGCAATAACATTCCGCGCACATTGGATGAGATGTCTGACGTGTCCAGCGTTTCCAAAAAGCAGGTCGGCAAAAACTACAGATTTCTGTCAAGAGAGCTGAAAATCAAATTGAGGCCGACTTCCCCATCAGATTATATTCCTCGCTTTGCAAGCAAGCTGGGATTGTCTGGGATGGTCGAGTCCAAGGCGATTGAAATTATCAACAAGGCAAAAAGTTGCGGTGTTCTCAATGGAAAGGGACCGACCGGCATAGCCGCTACAGCATTGTATATTTCATCCATCCTATTGGGTGAGAGGAAAACCCAAAGGGACATTGCTGAGATTGCAGGCATCACCGAGGTCACTATCAGAAACAGGTATAAGGAAATATCCGAACAGGTTGATTTGGGAGTAACCCTTTAAGTTTGCCCGATCAATCAATATTTTTTATTTTTTTTTGGATGGTTCAAAGTTATATGTTTGAAGTGTGTTTTTATGAGCGTTTGTATTTGGGTTATATGATTATGTAGTTCGTTTTGTTCATATTTGAGTATTTTATAGATTTGAATTATTTTTTGATTCATATTTCATCACATTGTTTAAATTGCTCTTGGCGAAATTCTAATTTCATCTCTGAACACGGGACTGCACAGTTGGGGCAATCGTACATAATCCGATACACCACAGGGGAGTGAAACACGCATCAAGATTTTATCTTGGTGTTTATTTTTTTTTAAGAAATGATTAAATATCATTTTTAACATACTATTATTGTCGTATCATTTTTTGACCAATGCCTACGGTCCTTCTATGAGGGAAGTTGATACTGTCGATGATTAGGAGAAACCCAGCGTTGGATAGGCTGCCCGTTTCGAGGGTTACTCGAGGAGCGAAGGGTATTCTAGCAATGATTCAAGAGAGTTAGTATACGGGCAACAAAAAATATATCTTATTTTTTGTTTATTTTACTTATTAATTTGTAATATTAAGTTTATTCTTTATTAACCTAATATAATTTATTTGATGATTTTATTGGTTGCAATATATTGGTATTTTTAAAAAACTAGTCTTTTTTTTAAGGAATTAATTGGTCTTTTTTAGTAGGTATTTATATATTGTATGGTTTTTTTAGTATATTGACTTTAAAATTCTTTGAAAAATTATTAGGAAAACCATTCATTAACTATTTCATATTCTATGTTTCCATAATGAATTCCTCCATACTGATGTTAACAATTAATGAAGAATATTAAAAATATAATTTTAAAAATTGAATAAGGATAAATTTGTTAAACAAATTTTGATACATCCCTATTCAACATATAACTTGGTTGGTACTGTACCGGCCAAAACATCCTATGAGGTTATATAATCCTATGGGCATCAAGTATATAAAAGTTCTATCCATTACTTATTATCAAATTAAAACAATATTTCATTCTAAAAACAATTTTATATTCCAAAAACAATGTTTATTTTTAAAAATAAGAAAGTATAAATAGTTTTAAAATAAAATATCTAATTCTAAAACATTACTATAATAAGATCTATTGATGGTGTTTTTATAGGTGGTTGATAATATGAAATTATTTGAAAAACCAGGTTATGAAACTATAATTGGAGATGGCAGACATTTAACGGAATATATGAAAAATCTAATCAAAGAAGGTAAGATTTCAGAAAGTGAGGCAATGTCAATTAAAGATAGATTAAAAAATGGATTTGAGAATGGCAGTATTAAAGAAGAAGAGCTAATTCTTAGGGCTCATGAAATGTTTTCTGATTTTCCGTATGATTATATATGGTTCTTTGGGAATGTTATGTCAAAGGATGAAACCTGTCCGATATGTCTTGAAAAAATGGATTATAAAGAGGGTTCTTGTAAAAATTGTGGTTTTGATCTTGATTTAGTTCATTTAAGTTTAAAAGAGTTTGAAATGATGGATATTTTCGCAGATTTTGTTGATTCACATGAAGACCTTAAGGATACAAAAGACATGCTTTTAGAAAATGATTATTATGGGGACCATTTATATAATGATTTGCTGCTCCAAATATTTTTGGATGATTCCTTAAAAAGGGAATATGATAGCCTTCATTTAAATAATTTTGCGGATTTGGATGAAATGTATGCTGATTTTAAAGAGGATACATCTGAAGAAAATTACTCCCAAGAGAATGCTCAAACAACTTGTATGGATGAAATTGAATTTTGTAAAATGGCTGACAATAAGTATCGTCTAATCCCAAGGGTTGATGATTCATATGTCATGCCTGTTGATTTGAATAGATTTAAACTTTATACTCTTGTTGATGAATGTAATGATGCAGATTTTGCATTATATGATTTGTCTTTTGTCCCATGGTGTTTTAGACAACAACTTAGAGATTTGTCCTTTGAAGGAGGATTTTTGACTCATAATGCCTGTAAAGCTAATTGGCAGGATTTTTCAAAAGACTTGAGGCGTTGGCAATTGAAAGAATTTTTAGAAAAACATGGTATTGATGCCACGGGCAATAAAAAACATCTTGTTCAAATAATTGCTGAAAGTAATTTGCCATTAGAAGAATTCGTGTCTGAAAAAACATTTTTAACACAAGAATCTTATGATTACTTGAAAGAATATGAATGGATTCAATTTTACATCGATAATCTTTATTATTTTGATTTTTTAGACTTTTTTGATTTTTTGGATAATCATAATGGCAGTATTGAGGAGATTTCTCTAAAATACTTGGATGAACATATTAAATTAGCTGAGGAGTCATTGGATTTTGATTATATCATGAGGACTTATGAATCCAAAACAAGAATTCTTCATTCAATTTTAAAATTGGATGAGGCATTGGAATGTGATATTCGAATATTGCATTTAAATATGAATCCTATTTGCTTACCCAATTATAGCTTTTCTTCACATGTTCCTTTAGATTCTGAAAATATTTCAAATCTAAAAGAAGCAAAATCAAAATATGGGGAGGAAGTAATCTTCAAATCATTTAATAAAAATTGGAATTTTATGGGTTTTAAATCAATAATCATTCCTAAAAATGATGTTTGGGATTATTTAATTAACGCATTAAATTCTAAAGATCAGAATCATGGAAGTAAAAAAATTCGTGAAAAATATTTCTTGTCTTTTTAAATTGATAATAATAGGAGTTTTAAATAATTGGGTGTGAATACATCTAATTGATCATATGTTTTTTCGTAAAGTCGCAGTTTGAAAATGTTTATTATTAATGAAGTTTATATCTTATAATACAATTAGGAATAGGAGGAGATTTATTTGCAAGAAAGTAATGAATTAGATTCAACATGTGGAATTTCTGATGAAGAGCTTACAGAAAGATTTAAAGCATCTATTAAAATAGATCAAGATATTTGTAAAATTAAAGGACTTCCTATTGCTGGTTATGATGATGAACTTGATTGTCCTTACATAGAATATCCTGATGGGAAAAGAGAGTATGTCAAAGAATAAGAAAAAACTTCCATAAATTATTGTTTTTACAGTCGTTATGAATGCTATTTTGTATAATTGTGGCTAAAATCTATTTTAAGGACTTTATTTACTTTTTAAAGTGTAAATAATTTTGTCATGTTTTTCAATATTATAAATTTTATTGAATATTCTTTTATATATTATCATTCAATATATTGAATATATATTTATATAATAGTGTTCAATATATTATCAAAGAGGTGATTTAGTATGAATCCTGATAATGAAGATTCAATTCATGATTTTTTACAAAGCCAAATAACAGATACTCCTTTATCTCTAAACAATGAGTTATCAAATAGGGGTGTTAAATTTAATCATAGGGAGGATTTTGAAGAAATAAGAACATTTATAGATGAATTCATCGATGGAAATAATGTTAATCGTTATATTGTATTGCCGGGTCTTAGAGGTGTTGGAAAAACAACAATCTTATTTCAGGTATATGACTACTTGTTGAATCAAAAAAATATCCGTCATGAACAGATATTATATTTTTCCTGTGAGGAACTAAATAAAATAGAAGATTGTGACATCTATGATACCATCAAATATTATCTAAAAACATTCCATAACTCCTCACTGCAGACACTTGATGAAAAATTATTCTTATTAATTGACGAATCACATTTTGATAAAGATTGGTCACTTTCAGGTAAAATAATCACTGATAAATCTAAAAATATATTTGCGATTTTTACAGGTTCATCAGCAATAAATCTTGAATATAATGCTGAAGCCGCAAGAAGGATGATACGATATCCAATAACTCCCCTAAATTATTCACAACATTTAAAATTAAAATATAATTATCACACAGATATTTCCAATGATTTGATAGATTTATTATTTAATGGCAATGTTGATAATGCAATCATAAAAGAAAAGCAGGTAAATCGTGATTTATTAAATCTAAAAAATTATCATTCAATGGATTGGGATAATTATTTTAAATTTGGAGGATTTCCGTCAGTGATGCATGATACGAATCACAGAAATGCATTTAAAAAATTATACTACTCAGTTGAAACTGTGGTGACAAAAGATTTAGGGACAATGAATAACCTGACTGCAAATACACAAACAAATGCATTAAGATTAATGAAATTTTTGGCGGAAAAATATCCTGGTGACATTTCACAAAATGCGCTTGCAAATAAAATCAAAACTTCTGCAGGAAGTGTTAATACGATAATGGACTTACTTGAAAAGACTCATTTGATATTTCACACAGAACCTTATGCAGGTGCAAATGCAAGAGCAAAAAAATCATGGCAGTATTATTTTGCAACACCAAGCATAATGCATGCAATAAATCTCAAATTCGGATTTTCATCTATAAAATTGAGTGAATATGAAGGAATATTGCTTGAAACATTAGTCGGATCAAACCTTGTTAATTTGAAAAATAGTGAACAGTTCTTTGAATTCAGTATATTCTACGATACATATAAAGTGAAAAAGCAAAAGGTTGATTTTATAATAAAAAAAGATTTTGATGAAGTAATCCCAATAGAAGTTGGACACGGTAATAAAGGTACTGATCAAATTAAGGATGCAATAAGACGTTATAAAGCTCCACATGGAATTGTTATATCTGATACAACAAAAACAATTGAAAAAGTTGATAATGTAATATTCGTGCCAATAAAAACTTTCTCATTAATGTAAAAACTATTAAAATTTGGGAAATATTATTTATTTTCCATTTTTTGTATATGGTGTAGTGTGTTTAAATATTATTATATCATATTAATTGTGTAAGAGCGAAAAGTAGTAAATATTTTGCATAGTATACGGGCAAAATCCCTTTTATGAAGTTTTTTAGGATTATAAAACAATATTATTATTTTATTTTATATTTAACTAATTTTAATGGTGTGGGTAATTAGATGGAAGATTATTTAATAGAAACTCCAAGCATTGATTATATGAATTTTCATATCCAAGAAAGGGTTCGGGAATTAAAGAATCAATCAGAGGATAATTTGGATTATATCAAAAGGAGTTACATCTTTGTTAGGGATGAAATTTTTCACTCGTGGGATATTGAAACAAATATAGTTTCAAGAACTGCCAGTGATGTGCTTAAAAATAAAACTGGAATCTGCTGGACAAAATCATGTCTTCTTGCAGCACTTTTAAGAGCAGATGGAATTCCGTCAGGCATCAGTTATCAGCTTCTTACAAGAGCAGATGATGCAAGTGAAGGTTATATGATTCATGCTTTAAATACGGTGTATATAAAAGATTTAAATAAATGGATCAGACTTGATGCTCGAGGAAATAAGGAAAATATTAATTCATACTTCAGTTTGGATGAGGAACACTTGGCTTATAAAATCCGAAGTGAACTGGGTGAAATTGACTATCATGATAATCATGCAGATTTGGATGAGAGATTGGTTAATATTCTGATGCAAAGTGAGAGTATACAGGAAATTACAACAGACTTTGAGTTTTAGTAAAATTCACATCAATAAAGTTAATATTAAGCAAAAAAATAGATTTTTTTAAAATTGAATAAGGATAAATTTGTTAAACAAATTTTGACACATCCTCATTCAACATATATAACTATAGGTTGGCATCATGCCACCAACATCATAAGATGTCAAATAATATTTTAAATATCAAAATATATAAATGTTTTTATTTGGCTTAATTTTAACTTAAAACAATATTTTATTACTAAAACAATTTTATATGCTCAGAACAATATTTATTTTAATAAATAACAAATTTTAAATAGTTTAGAATGGAAATAGTGAATTCTAAAACACTAATATAATATTTGTAACTATAGGTGTTTTTATGAAGTGGAAAGAGCATTCAATTAAAAACACTCCAATCAAATTTGGAGAATTTGTATCATGCCTTTTGAAAATATGGTGCTTGCTATCTCTTATTTGTTCCTAGCAAGTTACTATGTATTGTTGGCCATTAACTTGTTAATGTAAAACAATCTATGATGTCGAATTGGAAGCCTAGTTGGATTTCATCCGAAATTTTCTAATTTGATAAACTGACAATTTAAATGACAATTAGCTTTAATATGTGTTTTATAGCTTCCTTTTTTACACATAGTTCAAAAATGCATTTTTTCACTTTAAAAACACCAAAACAGTAATTATTCTGATTTCTATATAATTGATTATTATATTTTTTTAGATATTCTTATATGGATGAATATGGATAGTATAGTGTAGGAGCCAAAATTACATTATATTTTGTATAGTATACGGGCAACAAGATTTTTAAATGATTTATTTTATTAAAAAAGTTCTATTTTTTTTATAATAAAAAAATTATATTGATTTTTTATTTTTATCAAAAATAGATTACATTTTTAATATAGTAACTGCTAAAATAAAATTATATTAAATAAAAATGGATAATATAGGTATTAAATTCATTTTTTGTTTTAAATCGATATTTGGCGGAAAATGTGTATAATAGGGATATTATGAATAATATGATTAATTTTGAAGGAATAGAACTTGACCAAGAATTATTGGAAAGAACAAATCCCATATTTAACACTGCCAGAATGACTCTTTTTCAATTGGCTGCTGCAGGTCATGATGATGCCAAGGATATAGCTCAAAAGTTGAATCTTACTCGGGAAGATACACAAGATAGTAAAACAGTTAAGGCCGATGAAGATGACCTTTTCATTAACAGTGTGGTTATGGAAGTAAGATATGTTACTAATGGAAAAATAGCTAAAGAATCAGGTTTTACTGAAGTTGACTTGCCATGTGGTTTCACACCTAGAGCCATTGAATTTGCAAAAAGTGGCAGGAAATTTGTTGGAATGGATCTTCCCGCAACTATTAATGAAGTTGAACCGGCTATTATGTCACTTCTAGATGAAGAACAGAAAAAACTTGTTAATTTCGAGGGTGTAGATGCAACTAATTATCAATCGCTTAAGTCTGCATTTGATAAGATTGAGGGGGAGGTATGTATAACAACAGAAGGACTCCTGATGTATCTTACAGATTCCGAGATGGATGTCCTGTGTGACAATATTAAAAAGATTCTTGCAGAGCATGGCGGATATTGGATTACTCTTGACCCGGAGATGTCTCTTCTCTACCTTTTGATAGTAAAATCATTCTATGGGGAGCGAACACGGGAGATTATGTGGCAGTCTAAGTATAGAATAGATGACAAATCTGATGTAAATGCTATAGAAAATACAATAACCATTAGCGTCCGAGGAGATGTTCAGGAAAATATGAAGAATGCAATGAATTATATTAAATCCAAGGGATTTAAGTTGGAGAGGCTTCCGTATGCTGACCATGTGCCTGAGTTTAAAAGTTTAGAAAAGGCAAATCCTAAGATTGCAGCTCAGATTAGGGAAGGTTTTAAGAGAGTATGTATCTGGAAGATTACAGTTGATGAATCAGTTAATGTTGACATTTCTGATGCCGGGGCAGAGTCATTTAATGCGGATGCATCAATTGATGGTGACAGGCTTAATTTGGTTTTGTCAGGAAATCTTGATACATTGAGTGCACCTGAGCTTCTTGCTAATTATGAGAAGATTAAGAAAGATAATACTCTCAACAGTGTGTTTATTGACTGTTCTAAACTAGAATATGTCTCCTCTGCAGGGTTGCGTGTTCTTCTTATTATGCAAAATGACTGTGAGGAGGGGGTTATAATGAAGTCATGTAATGAAACTGTTATTGGAGATTTATCAAATACTGATATAAAAATACTGTAAGAGCTAACATACATTATATTTTGCATAGTATACGGGCAACAAGATTTTACAATGATTTATTATGTCAATTAAAATCACATTAAAATAAACCCCAAATCAAAAAGGTTTAATTTAAATAGTGGAGAGTATTAATTAAAATATATGGGCAAATCAAATAAGTATACAAAAAATATTGCCATATCTGAAACAAAAACATTTGCTATTCTATTGGTTATTTTTTATCATTGTATGCTTTTTTATAGAAATCCAACTATTGTCTGGCCATTAAATGCAGGCATTGCTTCACCAGGTGTAATTGCATTATCCGCATTTCTTGGTGCCTGTTTAGTGCCTTCTTTAGCTTTATGCTCCGGATTTCTATTTCTTTTGTCTACAAGAAATCATCCCCGTAGTAGATGGAAGATGCTTAAAAATAAAGTTAAAAGATTAATAGGGCCTTATTTTATATATGGTGCACTTTGGCTTGTTCCGTTATATACCTTTTTCGATATACCTACTATGGGTCGCCCTTTACATACTGATTTTGTAAGCGGTTTTCTAGCAATGTGTATGGGACTTTTTACGGATCATTTATGGTTTTTATTGCCATTGTTCTGGGCAACATTATTTTTCATAATTATAAGAAATCTTTTGGATGGAAAAAAATTGATTGTGGCTAGTGCTCTATCAGTTATTGCTGCAGTATGCGTTGAATTATTTTTAGCAGATATTCATTATTATTGTATAGCAGAATCCGGTCCTTTCTTAGTTGTTTTTTTTATTGGAATTTTATTATATCATTTCAATGAAAAAATTGAGAAATGGAATTCAAAAATATACTGCATAATCTCATTAGCTCTGTTTGCAGTATTGGGGTTATTCGTTTATTTAAATATTGATAATACTGTAGTTTCTTATATTGAGCAGATTTCAGGTGCATTATTGTTTTATTTCATATTCATGGCAGTTTCAAGAACTTCCTTTTCTGATAAGCTCAATCAGTCAAGATTTTATAATTTTTGTGAATCTCATTCCATGAATATTTATCTGCTGAATTGTCCCTTTATGCAAATTTATTTCCTTTTACTTAATCCGTTAATAGGAACAAATGTTTATTTAACGATTCTGTGTCTTTGGATATTATCATATCCTTCAATATTCATTGCAGTATGGATTCAGAATAAACTGAAAATGGCTTTAGTCAATAAAATTCCAATTCAAAAAATCGGCGGTTAACAGTAATTGATGATAATCGTATCATTCAATATATTGAATAGGTGATTATCTGACAAAACAATTGAAAAAGGTGTTAATGTAATAATTTTTGATATAAAAAAATAGAGTTTCTAAATAAACATTTGAATGCAATATATGATAATCTTCAGATTCAAAAAAGCAAATAATATTAAATCCTGGGGGTAAATGAAAATGAAACTTGAAAATTACCAATACAAAACACATGACAATAACATAATCAACTATTATGAAGCTGACAGCAACAATCCCATACTATTGATAATACATGCCCAAAGTGCAAACTCAAGTAGCTATTCCGGTGTAATCAAGGAATTGTCCAAAAAATTCCATTTAATTATAATTGATTGCTATGGACATGGGAAAAGTTCCCATAACAAGGAAAAATACAATATAATCAGCCAGGGCGATGATTTAATCGAATTTATTCGATATAAAACTGATGAAAAAATATCTATATTGGGCCATTCCTCCGGAGGTCTCATCGCCTGCTATATCGCTTCAAAATCAAATCTTTGCGATAATCTGATACTTGAAGACCCTCCACTTTTTTCAAGCGTAGGTGAAAAAAGGTTCAATTACTACAACTACAATGACCTTTCAACGATTTGTCACAATTTCATCAATCAAGATGAAGAAGAGGATTTTGTGTACTATTACTTCATGAATCAGTACATGTGGAATTTCTTTCCTGAAAATTCAAGGGAAAAAATCAGAAACAAATCTGGAAAATCTGCACTGAAATATAGGAAAAAACATCCTGACAAGCCACTGAAAATCAGATTTTGGCCTAAAAAATTCCTAGAAGCATTCAACGGAATGGAGCAATATGATCCTTACTTCGGAGAGAACTTCTACAATGACACATTCAACTGCAACATCAATTACAGCAAACTACTCTCAGAAATAACCTGCAGAACATTGTTCATGAAGGCAAATACCAAAATTGGAGACGATGGTATTATTATGGGTGCCTTGACCGATGAAGACCTTCAACAGGTAACCGACCTAATCAAAAATATTAGGGTGGAATATTTCAACTGTGGCCACGGAATCCATATTGAAAAGAAAAAAGAGTTTGTAAAAAGTGTGATTGGAACTTTAAATGAGTAATTTTGGTGAGAGAGTTAAAAGCAGTAAATATTTTTTGCATATATTGCCAAATAAAATCTATTTTTTTGAGCTATTTAACTTATTAATCATTTGGCTAATTAAAGCAATCAGATAACACAATCAAAACTATTGTATTTGCTTCTGTTGCTCGTGGTGGCGATACCGGTGAGCTGATATTGACACTCCTGCTGTGTGACTTCGTGCTCTTTTTATTGTGTAAAATGACTGCAAGGGCGGAGTTATATGGAAGTCATGTAATGAAACCGTCATTGAAGATTTGTCAAATACTGATATAAAGATACAATATGAAATTAAGGCATTAATCAAAAGACTATAAATATCAATTATATCTAACATTTAACTGTCTATGAAAAAAGAAGTTGAAAACAAATGGGTTATTGTTCTTGGATGCTTACTTTTATTTTGTGTCCAATTTATAGCCAATATGGTTACGGTGGCACTCCCCACAATAGAAGTGGATTTGAATTTAAATGTGGAAATGTTAAATGCCATCAATTTAGTTTTTTTGATAACGTCAGTATCGCTGATGCTTCCTCTCGGAAAATATGTTTCAAAATACGGGATTGGAAAATACCTCAAAGGCAGTATTGTATTGATGGGCGTAGGGCTATTGCTTTCAGCCTGTTCAACAGATATTAACACCCTTCTGATTTCTCGAGTCATTCAGGGAGTTGCAACAGCCATAATTAACGGGGCAATGTATGTTATTGTTGCAGTACAGCTTCCTTCAGACAAGCTGGGCTATGCCCTGGGAATAATGGGTTCCTGCGGGTATATAGGATTATGTTTATCAAATACAATATCCGGAATGGTTGTTTATTACTTATCATGGCGAGCGGTTTTCCTGATATTGATTCCGGTATATGCCATTACGTTAGGAATATTAATCAAATTAAATAAGGAATGGTATACTGAGGACGTTAGAGAGATAGACCATGTCGGTTCCATTTTGTATGCTCTTTTCATGGGGCTCTTTTTATACGGTATTGTGAAATTGGACAACAATAATATTTTCGTATTGATATTAAGCGCCATCATTCTAATCATATTCTTAAGATATGAAAAGAGTAAGAAACCTCCCGTCTATGATTTGGGACTTTTAAAAAATTTTCAATATGTTTTAGGTAATTATTCGGCATTTGTAATGTATTTCATGACGTTCATAGCATCATACATATTGAATTTCTATTTACAGAATGCTTTAGGATACGATTCTCGTTTTGCAGGACTGTTCTTACTTGCAACTCCGATTGCAGTGGTACTGGTTTCATCATTTGCCGGAAAACTGTCCGATAAAAGGGATGAGCGCACAATTTCATCAATTGCATTAACATTTATTCTGGTGGATGTGGTCATTCTATTTTTCATGGACTGCCTGCCGCTTTACGTTCTCTTGATTGCATGTGTCCTTCAAGGAATCGGGCATGGATTGTTTTCATCGCCAAACAACCGTTTTGTATTGACGATTGTGGATAAAAAGGACCTGGCTGATGCATCAGCAATGTTGTCCACAAGCAAAGATGTTGGAAAAAGCGTTAGTCTGTCATTGTTTTCCATAATATGTGGTTTTGTCTTAGGAGCTTCAAATACCCTGAATAAGAATATTCATTCATTTTTAACTTCATCCAAAATAATGCTGGGTATAGTTATATTGTTGGGTTTGTCTTCAATAATCTTATTGGTTTTAAGTAGAGTTAGATATGTTTCACAGGATATTTAGCATATTATCCGGCAAAAATCATTTTAAAATAGCAAAAAGTAGTATATGGATTAGAATTTTTCTAAAATTCTAGCATATACAGCTTTTAAATCATCATCTGATTTTTCATATATTCTTTTTAGAATTAATTCCGGTGTACTTTTTGCAAGGAAATTCATTTTTGGGGTTCTGTCAACAATCAGATTATAGTTTTCATCTAATCCTTTTGCTTCAATACCATCTACGCGAATGTTGGTGTAATTCATCAGTTCCCTTGCCATATGAGTGACAATCACACCGTAAGAATTGGATTCCTTAATCATATCAATGAATGTGGATATGATTTTGACGGCTGCATCGAGTTCTGTTATTCCTTCGAGTTCATCTAATAATACTAACTTTTCACTATTTGTGGTGACGATTGGTATGAACACATTTAAGAATGATTCGAATGCTCCTGCATCAAGAGATCTTTTCTTTGAGAAATGGTATATTTCATCAAATAATTTTATCTCGGCGCTGTCGGCACTTACAGGAAGACCCATTTGTGCCATGAGGGAAATCTGTGTTAGGGTTTCCAGCAATGTTGTTTTTCCTCCACTGTTTGCTCCTGTTAGAAGTGCAATGTTTTCTTCAGGGGTTAACTGGTAATCCACTTTTTGAACATAGTCCTTGTCCTTTTCAAGTGCCAGTTCCAGGTGTAATGCTCCTTTCAGTTTCATTTCTTCGCAAAATTCCGGTCTGCATAATCCGTATTCATATGCAAAACTGCCCAAACTGAATTCATAGTCGAATTTGATAGTATCTTCGACTTCTTTGATGGCACGCTCTTTAATCGAGTTCAGCTCAATTGCGGCACTTTTCTTAATGTCGAAAATATCGTTTTCCTTTCTGGATGACTGCTCGAGAGTCACCCTTTGTATTTCAGTTTCGTCAATTTGAATCGGATATGTCCTGAGATATGGGTCAAAACTTAATCCGGTTTTTTCACGAATAATTTCTTTCCTTTTATTGATAATTTCGTCAAATATTTTGCTAATCTTTGGCGGGAAGTTATTATTTAATAGGTTGAGTATTTCATCTCCTTCAAGATCTACATTCTTTATGGATTTTTCAAGCTCGTCATCCATATCATCTTTTAGAGAGAATACAAGTTCTTCAATATTCACTTCCCTTTTATCAATAATATTCAGCTCATCAATAATTGGGATGATTTCCCCTAAAACACTGTCCTTGTTTCTGATCTTTTGTATTTCATGAACTCTTAAAAATAAATCCTTGTTTTGAATAAAGAAATTAATGATCTTTTCCGGAACGATTTCATAATCATTCTCATCGATATTAATCATTATAAGGTTTGGCATTCCTTCAAAATCAAGTATTCCCTGTGAGTAAACATAAAACACCAAATCATAATTCATCAGTTCTTCCTTAAGAAGCGGGGAATCGCTTGCGGTAATAATTGGATAATATTGATTCAATCCCAAATCTGTCAGATAGGAATTGTCCTCTTCGGATTCGACAATGATGGCTTTGCTGGGGTCATACTCGGGTTTGGCCTCTTCAACTTCTTTCAGGTTTTTCATCAGGCCTCGCAATTTGATGATTGGAAGCTGTGAAACATGCTCTTTGGCATTCATTACAAATTCAAGGTTGGAGTCTATTTTATCAATGTCTTTTGTAGGAGAAAGCAGCAATATTCTGTTTTTAGAGTATGAAGTGTTTGAATAAGCCAAAATCTTGTTTATGATGTCGTCATAAAGCTCCATTGCCCTGTCGCTTTTTATGAAATCCTCTTGTGGATTGCCAAGTAGCTGATTCATTATCTCAACTGCTTTCCTTTGGCTGATGCCATCTACTGAGGATATCTTTTCAACATCAACATTATCAACTATTTTTTGGAGTTCTTCTTCGCCTCCAACGCTGTTAAGTATCTTTTCAGAGATTTTATCTCCTATCCCTTTAATGTTTTGCAATGTAATTCGTTCTCCACACATTTTTACCAAACCCTTTTGTATACATAATCTATATTTTAATATATATTCGATTTTGCCGAGAGCATTTGAAAACTAATATTAATAGTTGGCAACGGTATTTTTGGGACTGTATTTTTTAAGTTCCTTTTTCTCAATATTTCCATTCAATGCCCGTATGTAAATGTTAATCACTTTGCAGTATTCATCATCTTTATATCGCCCGTCAATTGAAAAATTAGAGTATCCGAGATTTTTAAGGTGACTGATTTCTTCGAGTAGTGAAAGCTCGCCGTCATCAAAGATAATCAGCTCTTCGCCTGAAATGCTTTTATGGATCGGATGTCTGCTGTTTTTGCTGTCAATCAGATAGTTTTCATAATCCCTTTTATTTTCATTTCCATACAAAATGGGATATCTTGTCTTCATAAGCTCAACGGAACCCTGAACCAGCATTTCAATCTTGTCCGGATTTTGACTGGAGGTTATGATGTCCTCATAGTCCTGTTTTCTAAGTTCCGGTGAAATTGTCACCATCTTATAGTTCTCAAGGCTGTTGATGCTGGCATTATTTGCAATATTCATTGAATATGGGCCATATTGCGCATTGAAATTGGCGCTCATAATCGGAAGGGAGAAGTTCATCTTGTTCAGTATTCCCCGCACTTTATTCAATGCCCTGATTAGTTTGTCATGGGTGATGTCTGGCCATTTCCAAATCAGCTCATAGTCCTTGCCGTATGATATTTCCACAGCATTCTTGATGAAGCTGACCATGTAGTTGAGGTTGTAGTTTTCATCCTTAAGAGTCAGGGAATCGTCCTGTGGAGGAATCTCCAGATAAACCCTTCTGACTCCTTCGATATTTTTCAGATGATTCAGATTGTTGGTGTAAAATGAAAGGTTTGCTTCTCCTTTTGAGGAGATTCCCTCTTCATCCAATTTGACTCTTTTATTTTTGTGCTTGTATGATTTTATGGTTTCATTTTCCAGTTTTTCCAGCAGATTCCTTCTAAGTTCATTTATCTTGCTTATCGGGATGAACAGTGTCCCGTCATAATTGATGTTAATCTGTGTTATCTCAAACGGATATTTGTCAAGCTTCATGAGCTGCTTTTTAATGGTGTCTGCACTGACACTTTTTTTAAGGGGCTTTTCGAAAGGTGTGTTTCCAATCACCTCTGCAGTTATTTCCCTGCGGTTGGCAAGTGTCAATCTTCCCTTTAGGAGGGGAAGCTTGTTTTTAAGGGAAAATGTCAATATCAGTTTGGATTTGACATAGCTTGAGCCCCTGTTTTCAATCTCTTTAACCTTTTTGGCCAATCTGTTTCTTTTTGTCAGATACGCTTCGGATTCATTCAGGTTAAAGTCGGCATCCCTGTTCTGCCACACCTTTTTGACAATCAGAACCTTGTCCTTTCTGGTCAAATCTTTCACCGGCTTGTTTTTGCCTTTCTTGAAATGATTAAATGTTGTTATTAAGGGGTCCTGGGATATTTCAAAGCCGTAGTCGTTGTCGTTTTTGACAATCAGAAGCCCATCTCCCCTTTCGGGAATTGTTGTTATGGAATCGTTTAACCGTATTGCAAGCTGATTTTTGCCGCTTTTGATTACTCTGCCTATCTTTAAGCCGACATGGCCTGCCCTTATGCTTCTTTTTGATGTATTTGAAAATTGCCCTTCGCTGAATCCTCTATTGAACACCAAACTTATTTCTTCGGAAGTTGATGTCTTTCCGCTTTTCAGTTTGTTGAGGGCCTTTCTGTAATTGCTTACGACAATCGCAAGGTATTCCTTGGACCTCATCCTTCCTTCAATCTTAATCGAGCGAATGTTTGCCTCCGCAATTTCCCTTAAATGCTCATACAGTGACAAATCGCATGGTGACAGGTAGTAATTCTCCCGTTTGATTCCAGAAATTCTGTATTTCTGACGGCAAGGCTGTGCACATGTTCCCCTGTTTCCGCTTCGACCGCCCTTGAAACTGCTCATCAGGCACTGTCCTGAATAGGAATAGCACAGGGCTCCATGAACGAATATTTCAAGTTCCATATTGGTCTTGAGATTTTTGATTTCATCTTTTCTCATCTCACGCGGAAGCACAACCCTTTTCACTCCTTTGCCTTCAAGATAGTTCAGCTTCAGCTGATTTTCGCAGGTCAGCTGTGTTGATGCATGGACCTTGAGGTTAGGTAAATGTTTGTTGATTAATTCAATCAGACCTAAATCCTGCACCAGAACCGCATCGGCACCCATCGAATATAACTTGGACAGGTAATTCATGACGTTTTCAAGTTCGCTTTCCTTGATTATGGTGTTCACGGTGACGTAAACCCTGACGTTATGCATATGTGCGGTGTCTATTGCCTCTTCAATCTCATCAAGTGTGAAGTTGTCTGCGAATTTTCGGGCTCCGTAATTCTTTCCCGAAAGATATACTGCACTGGCTCCTGCGTTTATCGCCACTTTCAGGTGGTCTTTTGATCCGACCGGTGCAAGCAATTCTGGAATTCTCATCGTTTGTCCTCGTGCAGTCTTCCTTCAATATAATTTCCCTTGTTGATGTATGATTGTGAGAAATCCATAATCTGGTATTTATATTCGGTTAATTCTTCCTGTGTCTTGTTCTTAAGGCTTTCAGCATAAATTGACAGTATTTGTGAAGTGTACTTTTCATTTGAATATCTGCAATCCAGAATCAGTGAATCAAGACCCAATTCCTTGATTTCATTCATTTCCTCAATCAGGCACAGGCAGTCCTTGTTGATGATGTGGCTTTGTCTGTTGTAGTCGAAAAATATCTTATATTTGAATTTTTTCCTTTTTTTGTCTTCCAGGGTTGCATAATCTGCATCATTTGATATTATGAAGTCTTTCCCGTCATTTAAGTTGGTGAAGTCGTCCTTGCTCACAATGACTTCAAGGTTTCCGTTGACTATCATCTCTAGGTCAATGTTTCTGTCATGGTTTCTCAATACCAGTTCCCTGATTTCTTCACCTGAAAGCTCTGATGAGAGAATCAGTGATTTGAATCCTGATGCGTTCAGGTTATGCACGCAAAAGCTGTTCCATACATTTAAATTATGGTTTCCATGGATTGAGCAGTCAAATATTTCGTTCATGGCAGGGAAATCTCCCATCACTGAAATGATGATTCCCTCATCCTGAAGCTCCTTGACTATTTCCTGGCATCTGACGGCGTCCTCTTCGGATATGAATGATGATAAAACCCAAACGAATTCTGTAGGTGCTGCCATAAGGCTTCCTCTCTTTAAGGTTTCCTTTATGTTTTTGAAGTAGTCGTCAGGATTGTTGTAGTGGCAGTTTCCGTCAAAGTAAATTCTTTTAAGGTCAAATCCGGAAGCTGCCTTGATTTGTGAAATGTCATCAATGAATATTGACAGTTTTGGAGTTTTCCTTTTGGCTTTGCCCGGATAGCTTTCATACTCCTCAATGAATTCGGTCAGATTCTTTCGAACCGCTTTCACTGATTTTTTGGTTGGAGTGTAGTGGTTCATTAGAAATTCGGTTGCCGTATCCAGTATTTCACGCCTGATCTGGTTGATTTCACGGATTGGTATGAAGATGTCTTTAGGCATGTTGTTGAATCTGATTTCATCAATGTAAAACGGCGTGCCTCCGGTTTTCTTGAGCTGTTTTTCAATGACCTCTTCTGTAACGGGCTTGTTTTTGGCCTTTTCGAACTTGTCCAATGTTTTGTGTCTGAAATTGATGAGCTCTCCGTCAGCATGGTATTCAACTTTGGTGAAGAGATTTAGGTTCTCATCCCAGGTCAGTGACAGGTTAATCGCCACATTGTTCTTGATTGTCTCCTTTTCGAACTGTTTCAAGTAATCGTGAGTGGATTTGGAATAGCTGATGAACACTTCGGTTCCGACCTTTACAAGGCGTGTGGTGTCTATGACGATTTCATTTTCATCCTGCTTGATGATGTTTTCAAGATAGATTCCCTTGATTTTGCCGTTGTATTTGAAGGCGATTCCGTCTCCAGGTTCCAGAATGACAGGTATTTCCTTGTTTTTGATCTCGATTGTAACTTTGGTGTCCTCAATGTTTGTGATGTCTCCGATGTAGAGTCCTTCATGGCCGGAATGGCCTCTGCCCATGACGTCTCCCGGCTTGTCTCCCATCATGTATCCGTTTGTGAATTGTCTGTTGAAAACAAGGTGCAGGTCCTTTTTGTAGTCTCCTGTGTTTCCATCGATAAGATTTCTGTAGCTGTTTACGATGGTTCCTATATAGTCTCCGGATTTCATTCTGCCTTCCAGCTTAAGGGATTTGACTCCGGCATCCTCAATGGCTTTCAGATTGTTGTATGTTGCAAGGTCGTGTGTTGAGAGGAGATATCCGTTTCCAATATTGTATCCTCTGTATTTCAGGCGGTATTCTCGTCTGCATGGCTGGGCACAGGCTCCACGGTTTCCGCTTCTTCCGCTGTTGTATGAGGACATGTAGCATTTTCCGCTGACACAATAGCACAGCGCTCCATGACCGAACACTTCAATGTCCATGTCAATGTTGTCCTTTTTGAGCTGTTCTGTAGTTTGCTTTATTTGCTCGATTGTGACCTCCCTTGGAAGCACAACCCTTTTTATGTTGTTTTTGGCGGCCCATTTGATTGATGAGTAATTGTTCAGGCCCATCTGTGTTGATGCATGAACCTCCAAATCCGGAATGAATGTCTTCAAAAGCCAGATCAGTCCGAAATCCTGCACGATGACCGCATCCACTCCAATCTGATATAACCTGAACAGATATTTCAAAACGTCGACTATTTCAAAGTTGTTGACCAGCGTGTTGACGGTCACGTGGATTTTGCTGCCGTTCATATGAGCATAATTCACAGCCTTTTCAATTTCTTCGAAGCTAAAGTTTTTAGCGTATGCCCTGGCACCATATTTTTGCCCTGCAATGTAAACCGCATCGGCTCCTGCATTGACTGCAATTGTCAACACTTCAGGTGAGCCTGCGGGAGCTAATAATTCTTCCAAAACCATTTTATAATTACACCTTGATTTTTTATACATTCATATCTTTGTAATTAATTATATATTAAATTAAAACATATTCTATCATATGTATATTGTTTTTGAAGGAATTGATGGTGCAGGTAAATCAACCCAAATCCAGATGCTGAAGGACTGGCTTGAAGCCAATGGGTTCAGGGTTGAAACGGTAGTGGAACCGACAGAGTCTGAAGTCGGGGATTTGATTCACAGGATTTTGCAGCGTCCCGATGCACAGACAGACAATGTCCAAAACCTCTTGGCGCTTTTGTTTGCCGCTGACAGGATGATGATTATGGATAAGCTATCGGATGAATCCAAGATTATCATTTCAGACAGGTCATTCATTTCATCTTTGGCCTATCAGGACAATGCAGAATGGGTTGGGGTTCTAAACAAATATGCCAAAAGGCCTGATTTGCTGATTCTTCTTGACTTGGACGTCAAGACATCTGTTGCAAGAACCTCCGGCGAGGATACCTTTGAAAACGAGGCGTTTCTAACCAAGGTCAGGGAAAACTATCTGAATTTTTCCAAGGATTACACCTGTGAGATAATTGATGCTACAAATGGTGTTAACAAGGTGTCTTCAGACATTAAAAAGGCTGTTGCACCGTATCTCGGAATATGTCCTGACTGCATCCCGTAGCTGAAATTAAATAAAAAATAAGTTTGGGAAAAACTATTTTTTCCCTTCAAGTTCTTCTAGTCTTTCGCGAATTGCATTTTCCAGAAATTCTCTTGCCTTTACAAGTTCATCGTATTCTCCGATGATTTTAGGGCCGAATTCGGTTTGTTCCAATTTGATGTCGAATTTTTCAAAGGCATGTGCAAGCATCTGTTCGCCGACGCCGTTCGGTATGCCCATTTCGAATTCTTCTTTTTCTTCTACCA
>Ga0256407_10005160_pt1 | contig 21212 bp, 13 predicted proteins | sample RumenRJG_04DNA_FD_193489 | JGI IMG/M metagenome (GOLD analysis project Ga0256407, IMG submission 193489) | Bovine rumen microbial communities from Lethbridge, Alberta, Canada - RJG_04 | ecosystem: Host-associated > Mammals > Digestive system > Stomach > Rumen | place: Canada: Alberta... | reverse complement strand
CATGTCGCAAAGATAAGAAAAAACAATGAGTCACCCAAATCACCCTTCCAAAAGCTGCAACTGCCTGAAAATCAATAGGGGAAATTTGAAAAATCTATACATCTTGAAAAATTCCCGAAGTCAGGAATTATATTCGTGTGCATTCGGTTTATTCGTGTTCGTTTAAAAGTTCAAAAGGGTCGCAAGCGACAGAATGAATCTCACGAATGCAAATAGTTTAAATCATCCATATACATATCTTTTGCGAGATTCGTTCTCCTCACATGCAACATGCTATTTTCTATATTCCTTAATCACGACTTTCCTTCCGTTCCTACCCAACTGTGGTTGATTTCCTGAGATTTTCTGCTATTCTGCCCCGTCTAAATCCTCTGCTGCCATGTCCAGCGACAGGGGGATGGTCTTTGCCTTCTCGTCTCTGCTCTTGATGGCATCCCTTACCATGGGCGTGTAGGCCTCGATGATGTGGCGCCAGTCGTTGGTGCCCATATCGGGATAGCGTGTGCCATACACCTCTATGACCTCCTTCTGCAGTTCGCCATCGGTGGTGTCAGTATTGTTGTGTATCCTGTTGTAGATAAGGCCGCGCACCTCCTGGTCATCCTCCACGTTATTCAGTACAAGCGGATGCAATGTCTCAAGCGACATCGGCGCAGACGAGAGATTGAAATACTTATTGAAAAAAGCCGTCAGTTTTTCCAGAATTCTGTTCTTCTTGATTTCCCTGTTTCCAGCGCCTTTGCCAAAAATAGGCATGGGCGGCATCACCTTAGTGATGGCTATACCCGATGCTGTGACATAGCCGTCTGCAATCGACTGGTTGATGAACTGTCGTGTCTCTTTTGGCTTTAGTCCTTCTTCCCGGATGATGTTACTCAGTTCTGCGTCGCGCTCTTGTTCCACATACTCTACCCACTCGTCGTTGATGTCCTTCTCGGGATCATCCACCATCACAATTATTCCCGGATCAGGAGTCATACTGTCGATGAACTTCATGATGAGGTCTTTCTTGTCACGGAGGTCGGGGCTCGACGCAATAGCCTTCTGGATACGTGCGATGATGGTCTTGTCCTGGCAGTTGTCGTCATGACACTCCTTCACCAGTTGCAGGATATAGGGGATGTTGATTTGAATCTGCTTCACCAGTTCCATCTCGAATTCCACGTCGTCGGTGATGCTCTCCTTCTCTCCCGTCTCGCGCTCCTTGCGCAGTTCGTCATGGATGGTGATATACCACGACTGGTAGTCCTGGCGGTCGAAGTCCGACACGATTTGCTTGTCGGGGGTGAACTCGTCGAAGGCCGAGAGAAGGTTCTGCATCTTGAGCAGTCCGCCGAAGAGTTTCACAAACTCCACCTTCTGCTCCAGGGTGAAATCCATCGGCACCAACGGCAGCGGGAATGTTTCCAGCAGCCGCTCTGCGATTTCTTTGTATCCGAAGACGTGCTTTCCGTTCTCGTCCTCGAAACCGAGGTAATAGTCCATGAACGGGCGCATGAGCACAACACCCGCCGCTTCCTTGTCGCCGAAGAGGGCGAACGACTCGTTGGTGGCATCCTCGAGGTTGCGGAAGCAGACGATGTTTCCGCAGTCTTTGATGCTGTTGAGAATGCGGTTAGTGCGGCTGTATGCCTGCAGCAGCCCGTGCATCTTCAGGTTCTTGTCCACCCAAAGGGTGTTGAGCGTCTTTGCATCGAATCCCGTGAGGAACATACTCACGACAATGAGGATATCAATCTCACGGTTTTTCATTCGCAGTGAGAGGTCTTTGTAGTAGTTCTGGAACTTCTCGCTGTCGGTGGAGTATTTCGTGTTGAAAGCCTCGTTGTATTCCTTGATGGCCACGTTGTCGAGGAAATCCCTTGATGTGGCATCGAGCATACCGGCGCCTGCTGGGTCTTCGTCGTCGATGGTGCCCGTGATGTCCTCCTCTTCGTTTGCCGAATAGGTAAAAATCGTGGCTATGCGCAGCCGGCGTGCTGTTGGCTGTGCTTCCTGCTGCTTGCGGAACTCCATGTAATATTGTATAGCCGTCGGTATGGCATCCACGCACAGAATGCTGTTGAATCCGCCCAGTTGCAGGCTCTGTCGGTCCTCTTTCGTCTTGTTGCCTTTCGCCACATCCACCACGTTCGAGATGACGCGGTAGGCATAGCGTTCGTTCTGCTTCGTCTTCCTTTGGAAGTTCTCCAGAATATACGCCACGTTGTTTCTGATTCTCTCCGGCGAGTGGAGCACCTCGTCGGTCTCTATTCCCCACACCTTCTTGTCACTGATGCCCTCCTTTGCCTTCATGGTGCTGATGTAGTCTACCTTGAACTTCAGCACGTTCTTGTCTCTGATGGCATCGATGATGGTATAGGCATGCAGCGGCCGTGTGGGCTGTCCGTTCTCATCCGGCTCCCCTCCGAAGGCCTGGGCGGTGGTGCGCAGGTTGGCGAACTTCCCGGCGCCAGCGTTCTTGGCGAATATCGGCGTGCCGGTGAATCCGAAGATATAGTATTTCCTGAACGCCCTGGTGATGGCCAGGTGCATGTCGCCGAACTGCGAGCGGTGGCACTCGTCGAATATCATCACCACGTTCTTTTCCGCACAATTGATTTCCTTCTTTTTCTTCAGGAGCGAAGAGAGTTTTTGCAATGTCGTGATGATGATGCGCTTGTCTGCGGAAGGGTCGTTCAACTGCCTCTGCAGGATGTTCGACGATGTGTTCGAGTTGGCGCAACCCTTCTCAAAATTGTCATACTCTTTCATCGTCTGGTAGTCAAGGTCCTTGCGGTCGACGACGAACAGCACCTTGTCGATGTCGGGCAGTTGCGCCACAAGTTGTGCGGTCTTGAACGACGTCAGCGTCTTCCCGCTTCCCGTCGTATGCCAGATATATCCCCCAGCCTTGATGGTGCCCTGCCATTTGTTCAGCGTGGCCTGGCGCACGCGTAGCAATATCCGCTCCGTGGCGGCTATCTGATATGGTCGCATCACCATCAGGTTTTTGTCCACGGTAAAGACGCAGTATTTTGTGATGATATTCAGCAGCGACGCCTTGGTCAGAAACGTCCTGGTGAAGTCACGGATGTCGAGAATAAGATTGTTCTCCGCATCTGCCCAGTACGACGTGAACTCGAACGACTGCGACTGTGTCTTTATGCGTCCGCCGCCCTGGACTTTGGTATGAGCAAACCTCGTCGTGTTGGAGTAGTATTTCGTCTCCGTGCCGTTAGAGATAAGGAATATCTGAATGTAGTCATACAGACCCGAGCCCGACCAGAACGAATCACGCTCATAGCGGTTGATTTGATTGAAAGCCTCCTTTATCGACACCCCTCTTCTCTTCAGTTCGCAATGTACGAGCGGCAGTCCGTTGACTAAGATGGTCACGTCATATCTGTTCTGCTTCGCTCCACCCTCCGGCACGTATTGGTTCAGCACCTGTAGGTGATTGTTATGGATGTTCGTCTTGTCAATCAGTCGGATGTTCTGCGACTCGCCGTTGTCCATCTTGATGTTGACGATTTCCCTGCGCTGAATGCGCTCCGTCTTGTCCTCGATGGTCATCTGCGGCGAAGCGATATGCTGTTCGAAGAGCCGTTTCCATTCACTGTTTGAGAGAGTCAGTCCGTTCAGCCGGCACAGTTGTTCCCGGAGGTTGGCGATGAGTGCCGCCTCCGTCGTGATGTTCACCCTTTCATAACCCTGAGTGGTGAGTTGGTGTATAAAAGCGTTCTCGAGCGCCTGCTCCGACTCATACCCCTTCACCTCCCGCGGCAGAGCCTCGTAGTGGCTCATCACAGTAGCGCTTTGCTGTTCGGCAATGACATTGAATTTATCCATTCTTCCTATTTTTTGTCTTATTTTTTTTCTATAGATTTCTATAGGCTTCTATAGATTTCTATAGGCTTCTATAGATTTCTATAGATTTCTATAGATTTCTATCCCCCTCTATATCCCTCTATCCCCCTCTATAGCCCCTCTATCATCTTTCTCAACTGCTCGTTTTCCGCTCTCAGCCGGGCCACTTCTTGTCGCAGCGCGGCCAGTTCTTCCATCTCAGCCTTTCTATAGCCGGTGCGGGCAGCGTGCATGCGCTCCTTTATTCCACCTTCCTTTACAAAGTCGGCCTCAAGGCGCTTTAGTTCGTTGTGCAAAAGGTTGTCGGTCTGATAACAGAGTGTTAGTGCTGTGTTAGCCATTTCCTCGTCATCCCACTTTTTCAGGTAGGGCTCGTAGTCTTCGGCTTTGTTGTTATTGCGGCAGAAGGTCTGCATGGCAGTATAGCGTGGATGGGTGCTGTCCCATACGGGCAGATTGCGGGTGTGCAGATAGTCGCGGTAGTCCTCGCGCAATTCCTGCAGCGACGAGCGTGCCACGTTAAGTAGTTTTATCTCCATTTCGGTGGAAGTCTCACCGTCCTCTTTCCCTTCAATGATGTTTTGCTTGCCAGAACGGGCAGCCTGCAACATCTGGTCTACCGTTCTGTCTCCGTAGGCAGGAAGGAAGCGTTGGCAAAACACATACGTCATGCGGTAGAGCGAATCCGCTTTGAGGTAATAGTATGCCGTGCGCCAAGGTCGTTGCCGTCTCAGCACTTGAAACTTCTTATCAGGTAAAGGCTCATTCATTCTTGTTATTCCTTTTCTTTGTCAATGGATTGTATAACCGTCTGTCATTCGTCAAAGGTTAAAAGCATATTTCTGTAATATTCGTATTGCTTTTGGCGGAGAGAGAGTTGCTGCTCAAGGTTGGCGATGGATGCCTCGAAGGTGTCGAGGATGGAGACGATGTGATTTTGCTCTTCTATGGAAGGAAGATATATCAAAAATCGGGCAAGGTGGTCAGGCTTTATGCCTGTAACCTTAACACCATAAGCATATTTTCTTTTTTGATTGAAAAAACTCTTTGTATAAGTTGTATAAGACAAGAATTTAGGATTTTGCCTATGCTTAATAATCAAAGCGTGATTGCTGACAGCAATATCTTCTTCACCTAGATATGCTACACTTTTACATATATCTTCAACATTTTCACTTGTGTCAGTCATTACAATATCGCCTTTTGATGCTTTTTTTGCTTTGTCAAAGACTTCTTTAGATACGAATTTATTTGTTGTATATGTAAAGGAACCATAGTGTGTATATATCTGACCGTAATGAATACAACCTATGCCTTCATCAACAAAGTCAGTCTTTTGTACACCATTGCCTTTTATCATTTCACATATTTCACCAAATTGTTTTACGTCCTTTTCAGGTTTTCCTTCAAGGTCGAGGAGTTGGTCACGGTAGTGCTCGTATTGTTGTTTCCTTTCTGAGATTTGTTTTTTAAGGTTTTCAATGCTTTCAGTGAAAGTATCGAGGATGCCAACGATACGGTTTTGCTCGGAGAGAGAGGGGGCAGGGATTAAAAAATGAGAATATTTTGAAATCCAATGTCTTTGATGCTGCTGTGGTACAAAGATTATTTGTTGCATAGCGTAATAGATGTACCGAAAATTGGTATTCTTTTTCGGCTTTAGCATCTTCATCGCAGAACTTTTTACTTTAAAGCTGTAATCAATCCAATGGAACGATGTTGTAAAGTCATCGAAAATTATACAAGGATTATCCTTGTCTGCTTCATATATTCCATCGGATTCATTTGTATATCCCAATAATAGGGATTGGCCTGCCGTTAATACAGGCGTTTTATACGTATTATCATAATCGGTTGACTTAACCAAATAAGGAGTTGGCTGTTCATAGTTTAAAAAGTCACCCAATTCTTTCCACTCCACCATACTATTCCTCCCCAAGACCTTTAATTATTTCATCTATCTTTGCATTCAGTGCATTGCCTTCTGCAATGAGCATTTGAAGTGAAACATTTACTTCTTTGATGTTGATGACTTCGCGCGTATCTTCCTGCTCCACATACGAAGAGACGGAGAGGTTGGCGTCGTTTTTGATAATGTCGTCAATAGGAACGAGGCAAGAGAAGTATTGCTCTTCCTTGCGGTCTTTGAATACCTCGAAGATATGGTTTTGGTTTTCCTCTGTCAATTTGTTCTTATTGCCGTTTTTGACGAATTCCTTTGATGCGTCGATGAACAGCACCTTGTTGTCGGGGCGTGCTCCTTTACGCAGCACGATGATGCAGGTGGCGATGCCCACACCGAAGAAGAGGTTCGACGGCAGTTGGATGATAGTGTCTACGAAGTTGTTCTCCACCAGCCATTGACGAATGGTGCGCTCCTTGCCTCCACGGTAGAGGACCCCCGGGAACTCTACGATGGCTGCCGTGCCCCCCTCGGAGAGGGAGCGCAGGATGTGGAGCGTAAAGGCGAGGTCGGCAGTGGAATTGGGAGCAAGCACGCCGGGACCACTAAAGCGGTCGTCGTTGATGAGCAGCGGGTTGTTGGAGCCTTCCCATGGAATGGAGTAGGGTGGATTGCTCACCACGGCATCGAAGGGCTCAAAGTCGCGATGCTTGGGTGAGATGAGCGTGTCTCCTAATTGAATATCAAAATTGTCGTAGTTGATATTGTGGAGGAACATGTTGATGCGGCAGAGGTTGTAGGTCGTGGGGTTGATTTCCTGTCCGTAGTATTTCAACGACGGGTTCTCCTTGCCGATGGTCTTCGAGAATTTCAGCAACAGCGAGCCGGAGCCACAGGCAGGGTCGTAGACGCTGCGTATCTCATGGCCGTCGGCAGCCGTCAGTCGTGCCAGCACCTCACTGACTTCCTGCGGGGTGAAGAACTCACCTCCCGATTTGCCGGCGTTTGAGGCGTACATCGTCATGAGGAACTCATAGGCATCGCCGAAAGCGTCAATCCTATTCTCCTGAAAATCCTCGCCGAGGTCCATGTCGTTGATTTTGATGAGCACCTTTGCGATGAGCCGGTTGCGCGTCTTCACGTCCGCACCCAGTTGTGAATTGTCTAAGTTGAAATCGTTGAACAAGCCTCTGAAATCGTCTTCCGAAGGAGTGCCCATGGCAGAGCCTTCGATATCTCGGAAGATTTGCGAGAGCGTCATGTTTAGGTTCTCATCTTCCTCACATCGTTTGCATACATTGCAGAAGAGTTGTGACGGGAGGATGAAGAATCCCTTTTCAGCAACAATCTGGTCTTTCGCCGGCGCTGCTTCCTCGTCGTCCATCTCAGCATAGTCGAAGTCGGTCATGCCTGCATCGTGCTGCAAGGAGTTAATGTATTCCGTAAGGTTTTCTGAAATGAAACGGTAGAAGAGCGTTCCGAGGACATAAGCCTTGAACTCCCATCCGCCGACGGCACCACGCAATTCGTCGGCAATGTTCCAGATAGTGCGGTGGAGTTCTTCTTTTTGTAGTAAGTTAGCCATAAGATATGATTTAGGATAATATTGGACAAAAATACGCAAATCTTTTTAGAAACTGTTGTTTTGTCACAAAAAAATAGTTTTGTTGCAAGGATTTTTCTTTTTCCCAGCGATCACGGGGACGTGATGGCGTACGCAATCCGATAGAAGATACAACTTCCGATGAATATACCACCTAATTGGGGCTTTTCTCAGAATTTATGATTATCTTTGCCGCATCTTAGACGATTTTGCCTGTCCCGAAAGGCAGCAACAAGGAAGGTGAAAAGTCTGATGTGTAAAAGTTCTTGGCCTCTTTAGTTGTCCAACAACTGATGCAAATCATTCACATAGATGGCTGCGTAATAAAAGTAGAAATGAGAATAATGAAAGTCTGGATAGCATTGCTGTCATTTCTGACGATACTCCCTTCGGTGGAGAGTATGGCAAGCGTTGTAAAGCGGATAGATGTCAAGGCCGTTCTCCATAAGGATGGTACGGCAGCCATAGAGGAGCACTGGCTCATCAACCTCGACGACAGCGACGCAAAAACGGAGTGGTATGTGGAGCACCGCAGCATCGACGGCATACACATAGAAAATCTCTCGGTCGTGGGATATGTTCCGGGACAGTCGGGACTTGTGCCCTTCGAGACCCTCAGCACGTGGGATCTGGATGCCAGTCGTGAAGAAAAGGCGGGCAAGTGCGGACTTGCCAACAACGACCAGGAGGTGTGCTGGGGCTTCGGCGACTGGGGTGAGCACGAGTACGTGGTGCGTTACAATCTGACAAACCTTGTAAAAGCCTACGATACGAACGACGGGTTCAACCACTGCTTTTTAGATATGGACTGCACAGTGGAGCAGGCACGGATTGTCATTACTGCAGACGACGGTATCCTGCTCTCTGAAGCCAACACACGCCGCTGGGCTTTTGGCTATGAGGGAAACGTCGTGTTCGAGGGCAACAGCATCGTGGCCACTCCCAACGGTCCTTTAAGCAAAGGCAAGCGGATGATTGTCATGCTCGAGTTCGACAAGGAGATGTTTCAGCCGGCGACAACCTCCGACGAGAGTTGGGAGAGCCGCAAGCAGAGGGCTCTCGACGGCAGCGACTTCCTGAAGGGCAATGCCGAGGAAGATGACTGGGGCTTTTGGGACTGGGTGTTGTTTGGCCTTGTAGTTTTGCTTGGAATCTTTGCGTATTTCTGCATCGACCTGGTGGTTAATTTGTTGTTTTCCTTAGTATGGATGTTGCTGTGTGCAGCATGGTGGGTAGTGTCGCTTGCACCGCTGCGCAAATGGCGTAAGCGAAAGAAACTCGGCATAGCAAAAGACAATTACTTCCGTGAAGTGGAGAAAGACTGGACACTGGTTAAGAATAAGACGATGATAGACGACCTGTCCTATTTCTACGGCATGAGCAACCAGAATGTCATTGGTGCCTTGCTGCTGAAACTCATGGCTAAGGGCGACGTGACTATTGTGCGCGAGAAATATGAGCAGGAGGTAAGGGAGATGCTGAAAATTGTCCATCCATTGAAAGAAATCGACCAGAATGCCAAAGGCGACGACCGCATGGCTTGTCATGTGTTGAAGTTGCTCACACTGGCATCGGGCGATGACCTGGTGCTGCAGCCAAAAGAATTTGACAACTGGTGCAGGAAGAAGAGCAATAAAACCGACATCCAAAACTTCATGAAGGCGTTGGAAGGTAAGTCTGACGATGAATATACACAAAAGCATGCCGCACATCTCTTCGGACTGAAATCTTTCTTGCAGGACTTCACTTTGCTCAACGAGCGCGGAACAATGGAGGTGGGACTTTGGGACCAGTATCTGGTTTACGCCGAGTTCTTCGGACTGGCCGACCAGGTGAGGAAGGATATGGAGACCATTTGTCCGGAGTATCTTCAACTTTCCAACATCACCAAGAGCCTTGATGCGTCACCAACAGTTGATAAGAGTGACGTGATCTATATGTTCAGCGACTCCATTTACACCGCCACTACCAGTGCTATTGAGCGTATGGCAGACCGTTCCATGTCTTCCTCCGGCTTCTCCAACTATTCTTCAGTCGGCGGCGGCGGCGGTTACTCCGGCGGCGGTGGCGGCGGCGGCAGATAACCGGTCGCGATAATATTTGCGTTTGGAAGGGGCTTTTATGGTATGTTTTTCCGCCATGGCGTCAAAAAATACTTGCAGAAATCGTCGGCAATACAAAAATAATCAGTAACTTTGTCCTGGGTGAGTTTGCGATTATAAATAATCAAGAAATTACGCTTCTATGAAAAAGAAAACTGTCAATGAAAAGAAGGAAGTGGTCAAGGACCTTTTCGTTCTATGGATTGCCCTGGCAGCCCTGGGCTGTGCCGCCGTTAACCTTCACATCTCCCTGAATATGCTGGGAAGGAAGGAAGATTTGGAGTGAAACCCAAAGTATTTACCTGCAAAAGCATAGAAGATGAAAAAGACACTATTGACAATGGCTGTGGCAGCACTGATGTGCGGTACAATAAGCGCACAAAGCGACAGCATCACAACCAAATCTGATGACGGGAGGAAAAAAGTGGCCGTGGTGCTGAGCGGCGGCGGAGCAAAAGGCATGGCCCACATCGGAGTGCTGAAAGTGTTGGAGCGGGCCGGGATACCCATCGACATCGTCACGGGAACGTCGATGGGCAGCATCATCGGCGGACTCTATGCCATCGGGTATAATGCCAACTCGCTCGACTCCATGGTGAGGGTGCAGGATTGGAGTTACGTCATCACCGACAAGGAGGACCTGACGAAACAGAGCCTTGCCGACCGAAAGAAGCAGAACACCTACGCATTCAGCCGAGGCATCACGGTGGGCAAACGCAACTATAACGACGGAGGTTTCATACAAGGCAAGAACCTCGCAGAACTGTTTCAGCAACTTTGCTACGGATACACCGACTCTCTTGATTTTTCAAGCGACCTTCCCATCCCCTTCGCCTGCGTGGCCACCAATGTCATCGACAACTCAGAGTATGACTTCCACAGCGGGCGCCTTCCTGTAGCCATGCGGGCATCAATGGCCATCCCCGCAGCATTCTCGCCGGTAAGAATGGGCGACATGGTGCTGGTAGACGGCGGACTGCGCAACAACTATCCCGCGGATATCGCCCGCGAGATGGGGGCCGACATCATCATCGGCGTCACCGTGCAGGGAGAACCGAAGATTGCCAACGACATGGGGCGCACGATGAGCATCCTCAGCCAAATCATTGACGTGAACTGTAAGAACAAACTCGACGAGAACCTCGCCATCACCGACCTGCACGTGAAGGTGGACACGAAAGGCTACAATGCCGCCAGTTTCTCGCTCACAGCCATCGATACACTCATCCGCAGGGGCGAGGAAGAAGCCATGAGGCATTGGGACGACCTGAAGGCACTGAAAAAACTCATCGGCATCGACGACTCCTTCATACCCAAAAAACGGCACCCCAAGAACCCCACCGTGATGACCGACAAACATCGTGTCACGGGCTACGTCTTCGAGAACATGACACCACAAGACGTGCAGTTCATTAAACATAAGTTCGGCATCCGCAGCACCGTCGACGATGTGAGGAACCCATCACGCCACATGATAGACTTGTCGTCGTCACTGAAGCACGACACTATAGATGCCAAAATGCAGCAAGAACTCACCACCACCATGCGAATGGACTTGTTCTACCAGACGGCAGAGTGCCGGCTCGAGCCCGACGGCACCGGAGTGCGCGTGATACTCACCGCCGGAAACCGCAAGACCAACCAGGCGTATGTGGGACTGCGCTACGACTCAGAGGAGTATGCCGCCGTGCAACTGGGGGCCGACTTCCCCATCAAGGCAGCGGTGCCGATGGACATCGACGTCACCCTACGACTGGGCAAGCGCAATATGGTAAAAGGTGAACTGACTGCGCACACACAGACCCTCACCTGTCCGCGAACAGTGGTTGGCTTCTACCGAAACGACGTAGACATCTACAAGGAGGGCGACCTCTCCTACAACATCCTCTACAACCAGTTGCAGGCGGAAGTGATACCTATCAACCTCGACCTCAAGCACTTTAACCTACAGATGGGAGTAAGGTATGACTATATGCACTACCGCAACACGCTGGAGGCAGAGCACGTGCTCGATGTCGACCTCAAGGACGAGCACTTCTTCAGTTATCGCGCAAGGGTGAACTACAACAGCGAAGACAACTGGTATTTCCCCACACGCGGGTCGCGGTTCTACGCCGAATATGCCTACATGACCGACAACTTCGCACAACTCGATGGCAAGGCAGGCATGAGCGACGTAAGAGCCAACTGGCGCAAGTCGTTCACCTTCGGCAGCCGTTTCACCCTTCAGCCCATGTTCTATGGGCGACTGCTCCTCGGCGCCAACGTGCCTACAGGATTTGAAAACACGGTAGGCGGAGAGTGGTTCGGACACTACGTGGAACAACAGATGCCCTTCGCCGGCATCGGCAACCTGGAACACGTAGGCCGCCAATTCATAGCAGCCCAGTTGCAGTCGCAACTGCGTATGGGCAACAAGCACTACCTGCTGTTACGCTTGGCAGGGGCACAGCAGTCGCGCGTGCTGAAGGAGATTCTCGACCACCGCACCGTGCTTGGTGCTCAGTTGGCCTATTACATCGACACCATGTTTGGTCCGCTTGGCGCTTCACTTGGCTACAGCACCTACACCAAAAAGCCATATTTGTACGTGAACTTAGGATTCGAGTTCTAAAACTACGGAAGATGGTTTATCCCTGTCATGCCCATTCCGACTGTGCCGGCGAAACGGCATGACCACCAACCCCAATAACCCACAATCGTCCCTCTTGCCGACCATGGCGGGAGGGATGATTGTTGTAGGAAGAACAAAAAAACACACTTTTCACTTTACACTTTGCTGCCCTGAACTGTATTATAGACAAATGACCATTTCGAAAATTCCAGAAAAAGGATTGGCGTAAGCCTGAAACGCATGATGACAAAAAACGACATCGAACTCATTTTCAAGCAGTACTATATGCGGATGTACCGCCTGGCGGCTTCTATCCTCTACGACGAGGATGAGAGCAAGGACGTGGTGAGCGAGGTCTTCTCACACCTGTTGGCCAGTGGTGCCACCTTGCGCCCCGAAACCACTGAGGCCTATCTTCTGACAGGCGTGCGCAACCAATGCCGGAACGTGATAGAACGGAAAAAGGTGCGCGAGCGGTTGGTGCGCCTGCTCTCCGTTGCTGCCACGGCACCGACGATGACCGACAGCGAACAATGGCGTATGACGGAACTGATGCAGTATGTGGACAACCATCTTCCGCCGATGAGCCGGCAGATTTTCCGACTGCGCTACCTGCGTGAAATGACCTGCCAGGAGGTGGCCGACACATTGGGCGTCAGCCGGCAAACCGTGCACCACCATCTGCGTGAGTCGATAGAAAAAATCAGATTGCATTTGAAATCAATACAGTAAGCCATATGATGACGGAAAAACAACTAATAGAGCGGCTCCTGGAGTTGCAGGAGCACCCCGGGCAGGCAAGTGACCAAGAGTTGCAACAGGCTCTCGACGACCCCCAGATGCGTGAGCTGGTGGAACAGATGGCATTTGCCAAGCGTGCCTTCAAGAATGAAGAGTTGCAAGGGCAGGAATGCGACGTGGAGGAGGAGTGGAATAAGTTTGCCGCCCAACACTTCGATGAAGAAAGTGATGTGAAACAACAGAATCAAACATCAAATTACCATGGGTTGAACACCATTTTCAATCATCGATTTTCAATCTTCAATCGGCCAAAGGTGGCTTCTTTCATAGGCTTGCTGGTGGTGTCGGGCATTGCCTTTGCCGCCATCCACTTCGTGAGATGGCACAGCGGCGTGGAAGGCGATGTGAAATCGCCCAGACAGGAGACGCCGATGACACCGCAGCAGCAAACGGCACCAATCGATACGTTCAGAACCGACACTGCCATTACGGCAACACAGGATGCAGCCGTGCAACCCGTGGTCTTCGACAATGTGCGCCTCGACGAGATGCTTCCGCATATCGCATCGTTCTATCATGCAGAGGTGGCGTTTGAGAATGAGTCGGCCCGCGAACTGCGCTTCCACTTCGTGTGGAAGCAAGAGGATGGCCTTCAACACGCCATAGAGAAGTTGAACCGTTTCGAAAGCCTGACCATCAGGCTTGAAAACAACACCATCATCGTAGAATAGGCCATGAGATTTGAGTATCCCCGCCAAACGGGGAACGGCTTAAGCCAAGGGGTACAACAAATACAAGAGCAAATGAAAAGAGTTATCATCCTTCTGATATTGACTTGTGTGGCTATTTCGATAACTGCCCAGCGCATCACCAGAGATTACAACAACGTGTCGTTCAGCGATGCCTTGCGAGAGTTGAACAGCCAATGCAAAGACTACGAAATCAACTTCCTCTACAATGAGTTGGAAGACTTCCGCATCACGACCTCCGTGCACCGTAAGACAGTGCCTGATGCTATCCGCCAGATGATAGGCTTCTATCCCATACGCATGAGTATCGACAGCACAGAAATTACCGTGGAGTGCCTGCAGAAGACCGATATCCGCTACAAAGGCACCGTTGTGGATGAAGCCGGACTGCCCATGGCCTACGTCAACGTAGCGCTGCTCTCACCACAGGATTCCACGCTGCAGGCGGGTGGCGTGACCAACGAGAGTGGTTTCTTCGTCATTCCCTGTGAACAGCAAACCGTCCTGGCCCGCATCTCCTTCGTAGGCTATAAGACCATATACAGGCGTTGCTACAACACGGATATCGGAAGGATAATGATGCAACCGGAAGCCCATACCATCTACGGAGCGGTGGTGACGGGAGAACGCCCCAAGGTGCAACTCAAAGGCAACGCACTGGTGATGAACGTAGAAGGCACGGTAATGGAGCGGATAGGCACGGCAGAGGATGTGCTTTCACGCGTGCCGATGATTTCGAAAAAAGGCGAGAGTTTCGAGATTTTGGGGAAGGGAGTCCCCTTGATTTACTTGAACAGCCGCAAGTTGACAGACTTGCAGGAACTGAAGAATATCCAGTCGGATTTTATCAAAAACGTGGAGGTGATTCAGAATCCCGGTGCCCGCTATGACGCCTCGGTGAATGCTGTCATCATCATCCACACCAAGCGTGCTGCCGGCGAAGGCCTGGGCGTGGAACTGACCTCTTGGAGCCGCAAGGGGCATGGCTATGCCAACAACGAGCGTGTGAATCTTACCTATCGCACGGGTGGGTTGGAGTTGTTTACCAACATTTTCGGGGCTTACAACAAACGTTGGGGCCGTGGTGAGTTTGAGCAGACCGTCTTTGCCGACACGCTGTGGGTGATTAATAACAGTCAGAAGAATGATGTGAGCAATCCCTTCTTAGAAGGTCGCTTCGGCTTCAACTACCAAGTCAACGACAAACATTCCTTTGGCGGCTTCTATCAGAACACTTACGATTACGTGAAGACCCGCAGCGAGTATGATGACGACTTGCAGGCCGACGGAGTGCCATACGACCACTTGCAAAACAGCAGTGTCCGACGTAACAAGAACGCGCCCACGCATCAGGTCAATTTCTACTATACAGGTAAGGTGGGTCAACTCAGTATCGACTTCAACGCCGACTATACTTCCCGCAGGCAGCAGAACCTTAATCAGCAACAGGAACTGAGTGCCGAGTACGAAGACCGCGACGTGAACACCGAAAGCCTGACTCGGAGTAGAATGTTTGCCGAGAAACTTTTCGTTACCCATCCGCTGTGGAAAGGTCAGATAGAGATTGGCGAGGAATATATCAACACACGATGGAAAAGCAGATTCGACAACCCCGAAGGCTACATCGCCAACAGCAACAACGAACAGCACGAAAGCGACATTGCCCCCTTTGTGGAACTGCGTCAGCGTCTGGGGCGTTTCCAGTTGTCGGCAGGTCTGCGCTATGAGCATGTGAAGTCGGAGTATTTCGTCAGCGGACAGCGACGCGATGAGCAGTGCCGCACCTACGACGACTTCTTCCCGTCGGCATCGGTATCGACGTCAGCCAAGAATCTGCAACTTTCTTTCAGTTACGCCAAGCGTACCTCACGACCAGCCTACTGGCTGTTGAGCAGCGACGTCACCTACGCTAACCGCCTGAACTTGGAAACGGGCAATCCCTATCTGAAACCAGTCAAGTACCACAACCTGAATATAATGGTGATGTGGAAGTGGCTCTATCTGATGACGAACTACTCGCACTGTGTAGACCCCATCCTTTCAACGATAGAGAGCATGGAGCAGGATAGCAAGGTAAATCTCGCCACCAGCAAGAACTACGACCACGCCGACTGGCTCACCGCCACCCTTGGCGCACAGAAGAACGTAAAACTGTGTGACGGGATTACATGGACACCACAATACAACGTCTCGTTGATGAAACCTTGGTTAAAGTCGACGTTCTTGGGTGAAGAAAAGAATTTTAATCATCCGATGCTAACCCTGCAATTAGGTAACATCGTCACGCTCCCTCACGACTGGCTGTTGCAGGCCGATTTCAACATGCACACCCACGGCAATACCGGCTCGAATATCTGGGTCGACTGCACCAATGCCATGCTCTCGCTCAGTGTCAGCAAGGACTTCTTCAAGGGCCGTCTCAACGTGAAACTCTCAGGCAACGACCTCTTCAACGGCGGCATTAACCACGTCATGCTTTATTGCAATCGCATGATGTTCCGGAAGATGGAGGACAACGATTCTCGTTGCATCCAGTTCTCTCTACGTTACCGCTTCAATGTCACCCCGTCGAAGTACAAGGGCACTGGTGCCGGCAATGCCGAGAAGAGCCGGTTGTAACCACCCCATGGCGTTTCTGCGATACACTCCCATACCTGCTTCATCATTTCAAAGGAAAGGATTACCTATCGCAGAACGCCATAATGGGGGCGCGGACGAAATAGCACCTACGGAGAAGGACTGACCCTTGCGTTTACTTTCCTAAGAACTTGGTTTCGAGATAGGCTTGGAAGGCATCTTTATACATGTCGCCGATGGGAAGAAAGGTCTGGGCGTCCATGATGACACGGTTTTTGTTCACCTCTTGGATTTTTGAGAGGTTGATGATATAGGAGCGGTGGATGCGCATGAAGCCATCAGGCAACCGCTCCTCCATTTTTTTCATCGACAGCAGGGTGATGATGGGCTTCGGCATCCCCTCTACCCATACTTTCAGATATTCGCTCATGGCCTCTACGTAGCGGATGTCGGGGATGCTGACCTTGACGATGCGGTAGTCGGTCTTGAGGAAGATATCTTGTCCTTCCTGTCCTTCGGTTGCTTCCTTCTGTCCCTCAAACCGCTCTCTCTGCCCTTCAAGCCGCTCCCTCAGCCTGTTTGCCGCCCTCTGGAACTCTTGCAGTCCGAAGGGTTTCAGCAGATAGTCTACGGCGTTCACGCGGAAGCCCTCTACGGCATATTCGGAGTAGGCGGTGGTGAAGATGATGAGGGGCGGCGAGGCGAGCGACTTGACGAAGTCCATGCCGTTGAGGTCGGGCATGTTGATGTCGCAGAAGATGGCGTCGACCGTATCATTCTCGAGAAACGCCCGGGCTTCCATCGCACTTTGGCACTGGGCCTGCAGTTCGAGGAACGGTACTTTCTTGATATAGGCAACGAGTTGTTGCAGAGCCAGAGGCTCATCGTCGATGGCGAGACAGCGAATGGTCATTGGGTGATGGGAATGATGAGTTGAACGGTATAGATGTCGGAGGTGTCGTCGATGCGCAGCGTGTAGTCGTTGCGGTAGAGCAGGTTGAGGCGCTCCCTGACATTGGCGAGGCCCACGCCGCCTTTTTCCTCGTTCGACTTGTCGGCTTTCGAGTTGCGGCAAGAGAACAGCAACTGGTCGTCCTTCACGTCGATTTTCACCTCGATGAATGATTCTTTCTGATAACTGACGCCGTGCTTGAAGGCGTTCTCTATGAACGTGATGAGCATGAGCGGCGGCACTTGGCGGTCGGGCACCTCGCCGGGAAGGAGGACGCTGATGCGCACCTTGTCGGTGTAGCGCAACTGCATCAGTGCCACATAATGGCGGATGAAGTCGAGTTCGCGCGATAGCGGCACCCCCTGTTTGTTGCCCTCGTAGAGCACGTAGCGCATCATCTTCGACAGTTCCAGGATGGTGTCTTTCGCCTTCTCCGGGTCGATATCCACAAGGGCATGGATGTTGTTGAGCGTGTTCATGAAGAAGTGGGGGTTGATCTGGTATCGCAGGTATTCCAACTGCTGTTCCAGGTTCTGCTTCTCCAGTTCTGCCAGCCGCTGTCGGTCTTCACGGCTGCGGAAATACACCTTGATGCCGAGGTTGGCGCCAAACATGAGGAGGAGCGTGATGAGGGCGAGGATGTCGCGCTCGCCGACGATGGGCGGCGGGGTGTGACGTTGGTGCGGCGGCTCGTCGGGTTTCGGCGGGCGTTCTCCCTCCATCTTCATCGGCGGTTCACCTATCGGTGGCGGCTCTTGCCCGGGCTGTTCGACGGGCGGGCGGTCGCCGTGTCGCCACTCTCTCGGCCTGTTGCTGCATTGGAAAACGGCAAATGCGGCGATGACCACTGCCAAGAGCGAGAAATAGGCTGTGCGGCGGTGCCCATGCACCAGCATCGGAGCCAGGAGGAAATTGTGGATGAGGAACAAAACCAGGTAGACAGCGAACAGTTTCCACACGACGAACACTTCAGCCCAGTCGAACGTGAGGTTGGTGTCGCTGATGCTACGCACATACAGGCTCAGCACAGGGGCTGCAAAGAGCAAGCCCCATACTGCCAAGTAAGTCAGGTTCTCCTGTCGCGACTGTTTCATTCCAAAGGGTATTGTCATTATCATAACGTAAGAAGGCGGGATATATTGTTTCATCACCAGCCACCGGGGCCATGACCACCGCCACCGCCAGGACCGCCTCCGCCACCGGGACCGCCTCCGCCACCGGGACCTCCGCCACCAGTGTATGCCGAGAGACTGACCGTTGAGCCACCGCTGACGCTCGCTCCGGTATAGCCCATGCCATCGAAGATGCTTTCACCGCCGCTCACGGTGACGTTGCTTTTCAGCGTGGGCTGTGAGGCACCCGAGACGACGAGGGCCGAGCCACCGCTCGCCGGAGTCTTGAAGGCGAAGGTCTCGCCGCCTATGGTCAGGGCGTACCAGGTGTTCTTGCTCCAGGAGTTGGTGGAGTAGCACGACTGTGTGAGACTGCTGCCGTTCTCCAGTCCGCCGATGGCGATGAGGGTGCCTCCCGTGAGATAGATTTTCTTCTGCTGCTCGCTGTTGGCGTCGATGGCCACCTCGGGCTGCGAACTGCCGATGGCATAGACCAGTCCGCCCATGATGTAGCAGTTGCCGTTGGCGTCAATGCCGTCGTTGCCCGTAGAGCGTGCATAGACGTAGCCGCCGCTGATGGTCAGGTCGCCGTTGCCGCTTGCCGTGGTGGTATACGAGGCGTTGATGGCGTCGTCGGCAGCATTGACGGTGGTCTGGCCTCCGGTGATGTCGATGGAAGTCTTACTCTCCACGCCCTCGCCGCCGGCTCCTGTCGTGGTGACGCTGATGACGGCATCGCCGCCGATGGTAAGGGCGCCATCTATCTTGATGCCCTTGGGCGACGACTTGTAGTCGCTGCTGTAACGGTCGAGTTGCTGTGAGGAAGAGACGGTGGAGATGCTGCCGCTCGACGAGGCGACGACGGCGTTGCCGGAGGTGCTGATGGTCAGGGTGCCTCCGGTGGCGTTGAAGGTGCCATCGCCATTGATGCCCTTGCCGCCGGCGCCCGTGCTGGTCAGGTTGATGGTGCCCCCGCTGATGGTGATGTCGGCATCGGCACTGAGGCACGACGAAGCCTTGGTCTTCTGGTCGTCGCTGTCCCATACGCCCCCTCCCGAGGTCTTCACGGTGATGTCGCCTCCGCTGATTTTGAGGTTACCGGCGCTCTTGATGCCTTTGGCGGCATCGGCTGTCACGTGGATGCCGATGGTGCCGTCTTGCAGGTAGATATTGCCGCTGTCCTCCTCCTCATGGTCGGCCGTCTCGCCGGTAGAGGCATCGCCGTCGATGTCGCACTGTATGCCGTCATCACCCGTGCCGCTGATGTTGATGGTGCCGCTCTCCATGAGGAAGTATTCGGCGCAGTTGATGCCGTCGGCCACGGCCTGGGTGATGTTGAGGGTGGCGTTTTTCAGTGTCATGTATTCGCCTGTCTTGATGGCGTGCTTCGTGTTGCCCGCCACGTTGAGCGTGCCTTTCTGGGCAAACTCGGCATGGCCCTTGATGTAGAGACATCCCTTCTGCGAGCCATTGGCGGCATCGGTCAGCGTGTTGGTGGTGCCGTTCATCACTTTCACCTTGATGCGTTTGCCGTTCTGGATGTGCACGGCGGCACCGCTGTATACGGGTGTCGCGTTGGTCAGGGTCAGGCCGTTCAGCGCTATCGTGGCCTTGTAGGAGCCCGACATGTAGAACTCGCCGTCTGTTGTCGTGCCGCTCAGCGTGTAGGTGATTTCCTGAGCCAGGTCGTCGCTCTGGACGATGGAGACGTGGGCGCCGTCGACGGTCGGCGTGACATAGCGTGCCACGTCGCCAGCCACGGTGACGGTGGCGGTAGTGCCGTTGTAGTCGACAGCGACAGTGGCGTCGGTCACGCTGGTGTCATCTACCGTCATCTCGTCGATGTCGGAGAGTGGGAGTTCTTTCCCCATGATGGTAAGCGTCTGACCGTCGGTGTAGGTCATGTCGCCCGTCTCTGTGGAGGGGAACTGGTATACGACGCTGCCCACCTTGACATTCAGCGTCTGGCCCGTGGCTGCTATCGTCAGCAAGAGGGCTATGAGGAGAGCATGTATCTTCTTCATTTCACTACGATTTTCTGGGTTTTGCTTTTGGTCTTGACGATGTAGACGCCTTTGGTCATCTGCTCTTTGGCGATTCTATGGCCCTGCAGGTCGTAGATTTCGGCGGCTTCTTCGAGAGTGGCGCTGGTCGTCTCCTCGATGCCGGTGGTCTCGTCGGTGTTGGAGAAATACATCTTTGAGAGGTTGGAGAGAGTGAACGTCTGCGAGCCGGCCGTCAGGGTGTTGCCGTTGATGGTCAGCGTCAGCGACGATATGGCGACGGAGACTTTCGCCCCGTCGGTCATCTCAAAGGTCAGGAAGTTGTAGGCGCGCTCCGCCATCTCCTGAAGGGTGTGTACCCTGCCTTGCACCGTCAGTGCTCCTGCTAGGGTCATCAGTAATAAAACAATCTTTTTCATATATTGCATTTTGGTTGTTCTTGTGTTTTCCCTTCCATTATGGTGGGATTTGCTTGGCAAAGATAGTCAAGAATCAGGGTTTCCAGAGATTTTTTTCAACGAACACCCCGAATTGTTCAACGGAAATATCAGGAATATCTGGAATGACGGGGATGGCAGGAATATCAGGAATATCAGGAATGACAGGAATATCAGGAATGGCAGGAATATCAGGAATGGCAGGAATGGCAGGAATATCAGGAATGGCAGGAATATCAGGAATGGCAGGAATGGCAGGAATATCAGGAATGGCAGGAATATCAGGAATGACAGGAATATCAGGAATGGCAGGAATGTATCTGGGGAACGGGGAAAACGGCACATCGCCACCGTTCGGGCATGTTTCGCATGTCCGTACCCCCAAAAAAAAAGTAGGCGGCGGCTTCCATATAACAAGGTTGGAGCAAACGTGGGCGAAAACCTGTAATACGTAACTTTGAAGCGCCAAAATTTCGTAATTTTAAACCACCAGAAATTGGCAAAGTTAAATAACCAACTATGGTAAGTGATAACAATCGGGATTAGGTGGTGCAAAAAAAGGAAGTATTC
>Ga0256407_10005159_pt1 | contig 21213 bp, 16 predicted proteins | sample RumenRJG_04DNA_FD_193489 | JGI IMG/M metagenome (GOLD analysis project Ga0256407, IMG submission 193489) | Bovine rumen microbial communities from Lethbridge, Alberta, Canada - RJG_04 | ecosystem: Host-associated > Mammals > Digestive system > Stomach > Rumen | place: Canada: Alberta... | reverse complement strand
TGAGAAGAACGGTTCTATCGTTCTCGACGGTTCAGAAGTAAAAAGCGCGCAGGCTGTTTACCAGCAGAATCAGACCTCTGGAAACAGAGAGCCTGTAGTTTCTATCTCACTTTCATCTAAGGGAGCTGAGGCATTTGCTACTGCTACACAGGAGGCAGCGAATAATAACAACGATACGATCGGTATCTACTACGATGGAAACTTCGTATCAGTTCCTTCAGTAAAAGAAGCGATCACAGACGGTAACTGTGTCATCGACGGTATGAGTGACATGGAGGAGGCACAGAACCTCGCTTCTTACATCCGTATCGGTGGACTTGACATAAAGCTGAAGGAAGTCCAGTCACATATCGTAGGAGCCCAGCTCGGTTCTAACGCTCTTAAGACTTCACTTATAGCAGCAGGTTTAGGTATCCTCTGTGTCATAATCTTCATGCTCGCAGCCTATAAGTTCCTAGGAGCTATGGCTTCTATGGCCTTAATCCTTTATACAGAGCTTATCCTGAGCATCCTTCAGGTATTTGACATAACACTTACGATATCAGGTATCGCAGGTATTATTCTTAGTATCGGTATGGCGGTCGACGCGAACGTCATCATTTTCTCGCGTATAAAAGAGGAGATTGCCGCCGGAAAGACTGTAAGAGCCGCTATAGACACTGGTTTCCGGAAAGCTCTTTCAGCTATCCTCGATGGAAATATCACTACTCTTATCGTAGCCTTAGTTCTCGGAGTCATCGGAACAGGTACGGTAAAGGGATTTGCCATCACCCTTGGTCTTGGTACGCTTCTTTCTATGTTCACGGCTCTGTTCGTTACCAGAGGCCTTATGAATGCCTTCTATAACTTCGGCTGCCAGAACCCGAAGATATATGGCCATCTCTGGAATGTCAGGAGACTTCCTGTCATCGAGAAGAAGGCCATATTCTTCGTTGTTTCGATCATCTGCATCGGCGCTGGTATTGTCGGAATGATCGGCTACAAGGCTACCACAGGAAAGGCATTGAACTACTCACTTGATTTCTCAGGCGGTACTTCTACGACAGTAGATTTCTCAAAGGATTATTCGATTGCCCAGATCGACAAGGAGATCGTTCCTGTCATTGAAAAAGTGACCGGAGACTCTGATGTACAGCGTCAGAAGGCTAACGGCAGCAATCAGGTAATCTTCAAGACCAGAACTCTTGACCTTGAGGAAAGAGAAAAGCTGAGCAGCCAGTTGGAGAAGAACTTCGGCGTAAAGGAATCGGATATCCAGACTGATAATATCAGCGGAACCATTTCAGGTGAGATGAGACGTACTTCAGTCATCGCCGTTATCGTATCTGTTATCTGCATCCTGATCTATATCTGGTTCAGATTCAGAGACCTTCGTTTCGCTACATCTGCTGTATTTGCCCTCTGCCACGATGTGCTCGTTACACTCGGTGTATACGCACTCTTCAGACTGTCAGTAGGTACAGCATTCGTCGCATGTATCCTGACTATCATCGGATACTCGATAAACGATACCATCGTCGTCTTTGACCGTATCCGTGAGAACTTACACAATACGTCAAGACGTGACCCTGAGACACTTAAGAAACTGGCTGACGATTCGATCACAGAGACGCTTACCAGATCTCTTTCGACATCATTCACCACAGCCCTTACGATCATCATGCTTCTTATCGTAGGTGTTTCAGCGATAAGAGAGTTCGCATTCCCACTCCTTATCGGAGTTCTCTGCGGTACTTACTCATCTATCTTCATCGCAACCCCGCTCTGGTATATCGCCCGCGTTCACATCGGAAAGCAGGAAGAGATAAAGCAGGGTCCTAACGCCAGGAAGAAGAAAAAGAAACCGGCTGTAAAGCCAAACGCTGCTAATAACGGCGCCATAGTATAAAAGTCAGAGGCCGGGGCCATCCCGGCCTTTTTGTAAAACAGGAGAAAGATTATGTACACTATTGACGACATCAGAAATGAAGACCCGGAGATCGCGCAGGCTATCTGCGACGAATACGACAGACAGTCAAGCCATATCGAGCTTATCGCATCAGAGAACTGGGTCAGCCCGGCAGTAATGAGCGCCATGGGCTCCATCCTTACAAATAAATACGCCGAAGGTTATCCGGGACACAGATACTATGGCGGCTGCGAAAAGGTCGACATCGTAGAAGACCTTGCCAGAGACAGGGCAAAGAAGCTCTTCGGAGCAGAGTACGCAAACGTTCAGCCACACTCAGGCGCCCAGGCAAATATGGCCGTAGAGTTTGCAGTCTGCCAACCGGGCGATACTATCATGGGAATGAGTCTTGATCACGGCGGACACTTAACTCACGGTTCACCGGCGAACTTCTCCGGACACTATTTCCACATTGTGCCTTACGGAGTAAATGACCAGGGATTCATCGACTACGATGAAGTAGAGCGCATCGCAAAAGAGTGCAAGCCGAAGATGATCATCGCCGGAGCATCAGCTTATGCCCGTGCCATCGATTTCAAAAAATTCTCAGAGATCGCCCATGAGGTCGGAGCAGTGCTTATGGTCGACATGGCTCATATAGCCGGACTCGTAGCTACAGGCTACCATCAGTCACCGGTTCCATACGCAGACATAGTAACGACTACTACTCATAAGACACTTAGAGGACCTAGAGGCGGACTTATCCTCGCCACAGAGGAAGCATCGAAAAAGTTCAAGCTGAACAAGGCTGTCTTCCCGGGAATCCAGGGAGGTCCGCTGATGCATGTCATAGCTGCAAAGGCTGTCTGCTTCAGGGAAGCCATGACACCGGAGTTCAAGGAGTACGCTCATCAGATCATTCTGAACGCCCAGGCACTGAGCAAAGGCCTTATGAACAGAGGGATCGACATCGTTTCCGGCGGTACAGATAACCACCTGATGCTTGTCGACCTGATAAATAAAGACCTGACTGGTAAAGAGGTCGAGACATGGCTCGATGAAGCTCACATCACTGCGAACAAGAACACCGTTCCGAATGATCCGAAGAGCCCGTTCGTGACCTCAGGTATCCGTCTCGGCACCCCGGCCGCTACGACCCGTGGCCTGAACGAAGCCGACTTCGACCAGGTCGCAGAAGCAATCGCCACCGTGATCGATAAGCACGAGGACGGCATTTCTGATGCTCGGGAAATAGTGAAGACCCTCACAGATAAATATCCATTATCTGCGAAGTTCTTCTAAACATGATGCTGTCGTTGGCCGTCGCAGCACAAATATGCCGCTCGAGGCCCGCTTTCGCTCCGTATGGAACGCAGCGGACGCGTAAGGCCGCAAAGAACGCGGCCTAAGCGCCGGCGTTCCATAAGGTCCTCTCTCGACATACTTGTACTGCGACGGCCTATTGGCAGATGAATCAAAGAGGTTTAAAATGATAGATATAAAATTTTTACGTGAAAATCCGGACGCTGTCCGCGAGAACATCAAGAAAAAATTCCAGGACAAGAAGCTGCCGCTCGTCGACGAAGTCATAAAGTACGACAAGCTGAGCCGTGAGGCCAAGGGCCAAGCCGACAGTCTCCGTGCTGAGAGAAACAAGCTCTCGAAGCAGATCGGTGTCCTGATGAAGGAAGGAAAAAAGGACGAGGCTGAGAAGGTCAAGGCACAGGTAACTGCACAGGCAGATAAGCTTGCAGAGCTCGAGGAGAAGGAGAAGGAATACTCAGAGAAGGTCCATGATGATATGATGGTCATCCCGAATATCATCGATCCGTCAGTGCCGATCGGACCGGACGACTCCTATAACCAGGAGATCGAGAGATTCGGAGACCCGGTAGTTCCTGACTTCCCTATTCCGTACCACACGGACATTATGGAGAGCTTCGATGGTATCGACCTCGACGCAGCCGGAAAAGTAGCAGGTAACGGATTCTACTATCTGCTCGGCGATATCGCAAGGCTTCACTCAGCAGTCTTAGCCTATGCCCGTGACTTCATGATAAATAAGGGCTTCACTTACTGCATCCCTCCTTACATGATCCACTCGGCAGTCGTTGACGGAGTCATGAGCTTCGAAGAGATGGATGCCATGATGTATAAAATCGAGGGAGAAGACCTCTACCTGATCGGTACATCAGAGCATTCGATGATCGGAAGATATAAGGACACTTTAAATGACGAAGCAAACCTTCCATACACGATGACTTCTTATTCACCATGCTTCAGAAAAGAGAAGGGCGCTCACGGAATCGAAGAGCGTGGAGTTTACAGGATCCACCAGTTCGAGAAGCAGGAGATGATCGTAGTCTGCAAGCCTGATGAGGCCTGGGACTGGTACAACAAGCTCTGGAGCTACACTGTAGAGCTCTTCAGAAGCATGGACATCCCTGTACGTACCTTAGAGTGCTGTTCGGGAGACCTGGCAGATCTCAAGGTAAAGAGCTGCGATGTCGAGGCATGGAGCCCTAGACAGCAGAAGTACTTCGAGGTAGGAAGCTGTTCAAATCTCGGAGACGCTCAGGCCAGAAGACTTGGCATACGTGTGAAGGCAGCCGATGGTACGAAGTATTTTGCAAACACGCTGAATAACACAGTAGTAGCACCGCCTCGTATGCTTATCGCTTTCCTCGAGAATAACCTGAACGCTGACGGTACAGTCAGCATCCCGAAGGTTCTCCAGCCGTACATGGGCGGAACAGAAAAATTAATTCCGAAACATAAATTAGCTAAATAATACTAAAAAAGACAGCCCCATTCTGAGGCTGTCTTTTTTAAAAAATGCGGATGTAGTCGGAAAGTTTCGTAGAGTGTACGACATAGCTCCCGTGGTCTTCGCCTGGAAGAACGATAAGCTGTCCCTGTGGGATGGCCGAAGCTATTTTTTTGGAATCGGACTTTTTTACGAGATCGTGTTCTCCGGTAAGGACCCTGACAGGAACCTTTATGTGGGAGAGGGCGATGGTCGAGATGTCAGGTTCAGTAAGCATAAGCTTTTCCAAGGCGCCGGACTGGGCGAAGACTTCGCTCGATACAGTTTCAAGGCTCTTCTCAAAAGAGTGATCGGCGGATTTTTTCCGGTAGGTTCTTTTTATATCACGCCTGCATGAAAAAGTGAGTCCTTTAGGCGAAGTGTTGGCGCCGCAGGAAATAACTCCTCTGATCTGGTCGGAGTGAGCTGCCGCCAGCAGAAGCGCTATTATGCCCCCGTCAGAGAAACCGACGACCAGGGGCTTTTCTATATGAAGCTCCCGTATGAAAAAACTGACGTCCTTTGCCATATCTTTATAATGCAGCTCCTTCGGACAGGCGCTCATACCGTGGCCGCGGCTGTCCATCCGGTAGATGTCGAAGTCATTTTTTAAAGAAGAGACCAGTTCATCATATATATGAAGGTCCTCGCCGTTCCCGTGCAGCAGCACGACCGGACGCCCCTCCGGATTCCCCTCGTGAGTGTAGTTTATCACCTGACTGTCTAAGACTATGACCATTTTTCCCTCCAGTTTGACTAAAGAATACATCTAGTTTATCATATATCTGATATGAATGACAAAAAAATTATTGCGTACAGGCTGCTGTGCTTCGGACTTGGAGTCGCAGCGTATATTTTTATATTTTTCAGCTGGATAGTCGGGCTCATTTCAGCAATCGCTTCGATAGTCTTCGGGTTCCTCTTCGGAAAGAACTGCAAAAAGACTGACAGGCTCGTAGTCGCCGGCCTCATCATCTCAGGCGTCTATGTGCTTATCTACCTGCTCGTCTTGGTGATCGGAGCCGCGTATTTTTCGTCACTTGGCATAAGTCCTTTTAGAAAAAACTAAACTGTGCATTTTATGAAATACAACTGTCCGTCTAATACGGACAAATCGGCTCACAGAGTACGGCGAAATGCCCTCTGAGTTTCCGCCAGATGTAAACGCTTCAAAAAAAATATGCACAAAAATGAATATTATCCCTGGCAAAGCCGCAAAAAACTGAATAGAAATGCATAAAAATAAATATTTTTATCATTCTACTTTAGTGCTTTAAAGCTATGACACGAAAAAGAAAAATACCGAAGTTTTCATAGTTTTAACATTAAAGAAACTTCAGGGTTAGATTGACTTTTTTTCACGATAATGTATAATATCCATTGTTGTGACGAAATTGTAAACAGGTTTTCTGGATCTAAAGATATTGTCCGGCAGACGCCGACAGTTGATCATAACACATACACAATGAAGTGCAGATAAGGGAGAAGTCTATCTGCATTTTTTTATGTAACTAAGCGCTTTAACGCTTTAAAGCGAATATATAAATGAAACAAGGAGAAAAGTAAAAGTGGCAAAGTACATTGTTAAAAGACTTATCATGGCAGTGATAGCATTTATCGCTGTAAGCGCCATCACTTTTTTCGTAATGAACCTGATCCCAGGCGGGCCGTTCACTTCGGAGAAAGCCATGACAAAGGAAGTGATCGCGACACTTACCAAAAGGTACGGTCTCGACAAGCCGGTCGGCCAGCAGTACATCACCTACATGGGGAATTTCCTGCGTGGCGACTGGGGTGTTTCACTCAAGACACAGAGAGAGATCTGGCCTGACCTTAAGTCCAGATTCGGAGTATCAGCCCGTCTCGGTATCTCAGCTCTTCTGATCGCTACGATACTCGGCGTTATCTTCGGTTCTATCTCAGCTCTGACGAGAAATAAATGGCCGGACAGACTGCTTGTGGTCCTGACCACACTCGGAACGGCTATCCCGTCGTTCGTTCTGGCTACACTGCTGATGCTTTTATTCTGCATGCAGCTGAACATTCTTCCTATCTGGGATGTCCACAATCCGAATTTCGTACTTCCTGTCATTTCACTGGCAGTGTACCCCATGGCATATATCACAAGACTTACGAAGACATCGATGCTCGATGCGTTGAATCAGGATTATGTCACGACAGCAAAGGCAAAGGGTGTCCCGAAGCTGAAGATCATCTTCGTCCATGCGCTCCGTAACGCACTTATCCCGGTAGTTACCTACTTAGGACCAGAGGTAGCCTACATCATCACCGGATCGATGGTAGTTGAGAGTATTTTTACAATACCTGGACTTGGTACCATGTTCGTACAGAGTATCAACAACCGTGACTATCCTTACATCATGGCTGTAACGATTTTCCTGGCACTTCTGATGATCCTTGCGAACCTGATCACAGATATCATCTACAAGATTATCGACCCGAGAATTACATTTGATTAAAGGAGCAAAAGAATGGCAGAAGAAAAATTAAAAAAGAGAGCCTTCCTGAGCTCTCAGATCGACCTGAGCAAATTTAACGCGAAGGATTTTGACAAGGCGACAGACGAAGAGAAAAAGCAGCAGGATGTAATGGGCGAGTCTACCACATTTTTTAAAGACGGTATGAGGCGCCTCAGAAAAAATCCTCTGGCTATGGCAAGTATAGTAGTGCTTCTTATAATCATAGCGATCGCTATCGTGGCACCGCATATCTGCCCTTACTCGTATTCGACGATCATCACTGTAAACGGACGCCGTGACAAGAGCGCTACAAACCTCGCACCGATGGAGTATTCACAGCTCGAGCAGTCGTACATGGAAGAGAGCGGCGAGAAGCTTTTCCCGCATCTGTTCGGAACTGATTCGATGGGACGTGACTATTTCATCCGTGTCGTATATGGTACGAGAGTTTCACTCGTCGTAGGGATCGTCGCAGCAGTCATGGTCCTTATCATCGGACTTATCTACGGTTCTATCGCAGGATACTTCGGAGGAACGGTCGACCTGGTCATGATGCGTATAGTCGACGTCATATATTCGCTTCCGGATATGCTTATAATCATCCTCCTTTCCGTGGTGCTGCAACAGAGACTGACACCGCTGATCGAGGGAACCGGACTCGCGAGGCTCGGAGTAAATATGATCTCGATGTTCATCGTGTTCGCCCTTCTTTACTGGGTAGGAATGGCAAGACTCGTCAGAGGTCAGATCCTTCAGATAAAGAATAACGAATACGTACTTGCTGCGAAGAGCATTGGTACACCTAATGGCAGAATTCTCCGTAAGCACATCATCCCGAACTGCCTGTCTATCATCATCATCACGACAGCGCTTCAGATCCCGAGTGCTATTTTTACAGAGAGTTACCTGTCCTTCATCGGACTCGGTGTAAATATCCCTCTTACATCCCTTGGCTCACTGGCAAATGATGCCCGTGGCGCGATGCAGACTTATCCGCTGAGACTCGTTATCCCGGCCATAGTCATTTCTCTTATCGTGCTCGCGTTCAACCTCTTAGGTGACGGATTAAGAGATGCCTTCGATACGAAGCTGAACTAAAGGAGATCATTATGAGCGAAGAAGAAAAGTATATATTACAGGTAAAAGATCTCCACACCAGTTTCTTTACTGATAACGGAGAAGTGCAGGCCGTAAACGGCGTAAATTTTAACCTGAAAGCCGGTGAGACCATGGGTATCGTGGGTGAGTCCGGTTCAGGTAAGTCGGTCACAGCGTATTCGATCATGCAGATCCTCGCTGAGACAGGAAAAGTAACTCAGGGCGAGATACTTTTCAATGGAGAAAATATATTAAACTGGAACGAAAAACAGCTCGAGAAGTTCAGAGGCGAGAAAATATCTATCATCTTCCAGGATCCTATGACTTCCTTAAATCCGACTTTCACTATCGGATGGCAGCTGATAGAAGCCATAAGACTTCACACCGATAAGGATAAAAAGCAGGCGTGGGACAGAGCAGTAGAGATGCTCACCCTCGTAGGCGTAAACGAGCCAGAGGCCCGTATGAAGCAGTACCCGCATGAGCTTTCCGGTGGTATGAGACAGCGTATCATGATCGCTATGTCTTTATGCTGTGAGCCAGACGTACTTATCGCCGATGAGCCGACGACAGCTCTCGACGTTACTATCCAGGCACAGATCCTCGAGCTGATGCAGGACCTGCAGAAAAAGCTCGGAATGGCCATCATCATCGTAACCCATGACCTCGGTGTTATCGCTTCTATGTGTGATGAGATCATGGTCATGTACGGCGGCCGTGTATGCGAGCGTGGAAGCGCTGATGATATTTTCTACAGGCCGGCACATGAGTACACGAAGGGACTCCTCCGTTCTATCCCTAGAGCGGATAATATGAAAGAGAAGCTGATCCCTATCGGCGGAACTCCTATCAACATGCTAAATCTCCCACAGGGATGCGCATTCTGTCCTAGATGCGCGAACGCCATGAAGATCTGTCTACGCGAGAAACCGGATGAGATCGTCGTAGGTGAAGGCCACAAGGCTGCATGCTTTATGAATGTAAAAGAAGCTTTTGAAGAGAAGGAGGAAGCATAATGGCAGAAGAGAAAAACCTCGTCGAGGTAAGCCACTTAAAGCAGTATTTTCCTGTTTCCCAGGGCTTCCACAAAGTGCCTTTAAAGGCTGTAGACGACGTATCATTTACTATAAGGCCGGGCGAGACCTTAGGCCTCGTAGGAGAGTCTGGCTGCGGAAAGACTACCGTAGGACGTTCACTTTTACGTCTGTATGAGCCGACTGCCGGACGTATCGTATTCGACGGTGACGTGCTTTTTGACAGTGGTGAGCAGTATGACGCCAACGGAGAAGTCATCCGTGACGAGAACGGCAAGCCGGTCATAAAGAACCCGGTAAAGAAGAAAATGCTTCCTTACCGTAAAAAAATGCAGATGGTTTTCCAGGACCCGTATTCATCGCTTGATCCTCGTATGACTGTCGAGGATATCATCGGTGAACCTCTGGACACTCATCACCTGTACAAAAATAAAAAAGAGCGCCGTGAGAAGATCCTCGCTCTGATGGACACTGTAGGCCTTAACGCTGAGCACGCCATGAGATACGCTCATGAGTTCTCAGGCGGACAGAGACAGCGTATCGGAATAGCCAGAGCCCTTGCCGTAAATCCACAGTTTATCGTCTGTGATGAGCCGGTGTCCGCTCTTGATGTGTCTATTCAGGCACAGGTCATCAATATGTTCGAGGAGCTTCAGGAAAAGCTGGGTCTTGCCTATCTTTTCATAGCTCACGACTTACTTGTAGTACATCACATATCTGACCGTATAGCGGTCATGTATTTAGGACATATAATGGAGATAGCTGATGCGGACGAGTTGAATGACAACCCGATTCATCCGTATACACTTTCTCTTTTATCAGCTGTTCCTATCCCTGATCCGGAGACAGCACGTCACAGCCACCGTATCGTTTTAGAGGGCGATGTTCCTTCACCTCTTAAAATGCCTACCGGCTGCCCGTTCCGTACCAGATGCAGATATGCGACAGAGCAGTGTGCAGCACAGCGTCCTATCCTCACAGACAGAGGAAATGGTCACATGGTTGCCTGCTTCAATAAATAAAGAGGAGACATCCGCTCCGGCGGTTCTCAATATATTATTTATCTACTTTTTTAAGGAGGAACCTTATGAAGAAAAAGTTACTTGCATTGGTGCTTGCATCAGCTATGGCTTTAGGCCTTGCAGCATGCGGAAGCACAAACAAGGGCGGCAGCTCAGCAAGCGGCTCAGCTAAGAGCACTAAAGCTACCACCCAGAACCACGATACTGACGTTTTAAACCTCAATATCGCACCTGAGCCTGCTTCAATCGACCCGGCTCTTAGCACCGCTGTTGATGGTGGAATCCTTATCGTAAACTCTTTCGCAGGGCTTTACACTTATGATTCTGACCAGAAGCTTACACCTGATGTCGCAGACGGTATGCCGCAGGTATCAGATGACAAGACAGAGTACACGATCAAGCTTAAAAAGACCAAGTGGTCAAACGGAGAGCCTCTGACTGCGAACGATTTCGTATATTCATGGAACCGTGTTATCGATAAGAAGACAGCTTCAGGATATGCTTATCTTTTCGATATAATCGCTCGTAAGGGTGACAAGCTTGATGTAGAAGCTACAGATGACTACACTCTGAAGATCAAGCTGACAAACCCATGCCCTTACTTCAATGATCTTCTTGCATTCCCTACTTTCTTCCCTGTATACCAGAAAGAGGTAGAGGCTTCTGTTACAGACAAGGTACCGGCTGGTACATGGTCACAGGAAGCTGGATTCGTTTCAAACGGTGCTTATACTCTTAAAGAGTGGAAGCATGATGAGTCCATGGTTTATGTAAAGAACCCTAACTACTACAATGCAGATAAGGTAAAGATCAAAGAGCTTCACTTCATGCTCTCAGCTCAGGATACTACTACTTATGCCGCTTATAACAAAGGCGACCTCGACTTCATCGATACAGTTCCTAACGATGAGATCAAGACTGTAAAGGACAACCCTGAGTTCAACATAATGGATAACCTTGGAACCTACTACCTCGCTTTCAACGTAAACGCTGATCTCTTCAAGAACATGTCAGAGCAGCAGGCCAAGGACTTCAGACATGCCATCTGCCTTCTTATCGACAGACAGTACATCATCGATACTGTAGGCCAGACAGGGCAGGTTGCTGCTGACTCATTCATTCCTGCAGGTATGAGCGATGGTAACGGCGGCGAGTTCAAGAACAAGAGCTACTATGACGCTACAAAGACCGGTCAGGATTCTGTAGAAGAGGCTAAGAAGCTCCTCGAGGGATGCGGCTACAAGTTCACTGACAACGGCGACGGCACATACAAGTGCGATCCGGCTATCTCATTCCAGTATGTATTAAATGACGATTCAGGACACAAGAAAATTGCAGAGTCCATCCAGCAGGATCTCTCAGCTCTTGGAATCGACATGCAGATCCAGACAGAGGACTGGAAGGTTCTTATCGCTGACCGTCAGAAGGGCAATTTCACTTTCGCCCGTGAGGGATGGCTCGCTGACTACAACGACCCTATCAACATGCTCGAGATGTTTGCCACAGATTCAGGCAACAACGACAGCCAGTTCGGCCGTGATATGGACAAGCATCCTTCAGCTCCGCAGAACTGGGCTGACTATGATAAGCTCATCAAACAGATCAGAACCTCTACCGACTTCGCATCCCGTGTTGACCTGATGCATCAGGCAGAGGATATGCTGATGGATACCTGGGCAGTTATCCCTATCTACTACTATAACGATATCTACATGGTTAAGGGCAACGTCAAGGGAGTCTACGGCACAGTATACGGCATGAAGTACTTCATGTACGCTACAAAGTCATGATGACAGCATAATGATGTAACACCCAGCCGGGCGCCTTCGGGCGCCCGGTTTTCTTTTATTGCAGGAAACCGCAATAGAGTGTATTATGGTCTTGAAAAAATTTTAAGAAGAAAGGCTCTGTATGTCTTTAGAGAATTTATAAATTCGGCGCTATCAGGTGGATTGGTATGTGTTCTATGATAAATAAAAAAATCCGGAATCTTTTCAGATTCCGGAAAAAATCGCGTGCCCGAGAGGATTCGAACCCCCGACACCTTGGTCCGTAGCCAAGTGCTCTATCCAGCTGAGCTACGAGCACACACATGACCGATTGTGGTCTTTACAACTTTCATTATTATAGCACAGTTGAAACAACTATGCAAATGCCGGCGACCGGGATCGAACCGGTACGATGTCACCACCACAGGATTTTAAGTCCTGCGCGTCTGCCAGTTCCGCCACGCCGGCCCCTTGTCACGAGCAAAGCTCTGGCAAAACGACCTGAGAGGGGTTCGAACCCTCGACCTCCGCCGTGACAGGGCGGCGCTCTAACCAACTGAGCCACCAGGCCTCGTCGATGCAAGCTCCACTTCCTCGTGCCTGTCTTTAAAAACAGACAGGCACAAGATACGTTCCTCTGCATCTCCTCTCCCCAAAAAGCAGGCTTTTTGGGGACCCCGAAACAGGTTCTTTAGAACCTGTAAATGGATCCTCGGGGACTCGAACCCAGGACCGACCGGTTATGAGCCGGTTGCTCTAACCAACTGAGCTAAGGATCCCTAGATGACTCCGACGGGAATTGAACCCGTGTTACCGCCGTGAAAGGGCGATGTCTTAACCGCTTGACCACGGAGCCTTTTTAAATCGCCCTCAAATCGGCGACTAAAATATAATACCATAATGATACGAGGAATGCAAGCGTTTTTTTTAAAAAGATGAAAAAGAACGTTACTATTCACGGCAGGCTTCTGTGGGGGTTCACGACGGACGCACTTGTGCGGACGTTTGAATACCCACAGAAACCAGCCTGTGAAGCAGGAACCTCCCCAGCAACCGCAGACTTTTAGCATCGAAGATGCGGCAACCGCGCGTAAGCGCGGTTGGTCTGCGGTTTTTCACTGGCGGGCTGTGGCGGAAGCGCAAAAAACAGTGGTACGGCCAGTGGTAATGCCGGAAGAGATGTAAAGACGATAAAGCTGCTGAATGGAAAAGCGGAGATTGCCGGGCAGCTGAAAACATTGGCACAGGCCTATGAAAAGGAGACCGGAGTAAAGGTAGAGGTCGAGATGCCGGGAAGCGGAACTGACCTTCAGGCAGTGCTGAAGGCCTATTATCTGGCGGATACGATGCCGGACATTTTTGTCTGTGAGGGAAATTCATTCGAGAACTGGGCCGGACTGCTGGCGGATATGAGCGATCAGAAGTGGGCTTCAAACACAGACAGTGCTTATGTAGATGATACTTACGGAACCATAGGATTTCCGTATGCTACAGAGGCTATCGGGATGACTTATAACGCGGATATTCTGAAAAAAGCGGGAATAGATGCATCGAAGCTTACGAGCCCTGAGGCTTATCAGCGGGCCTTTGAAACGCTGAACTCTAAAAAGAGTGAGCTGGGACTTACAGCAGTCGTAGGTTACTGCGCAGAGCAGAAGAACCTCGGCTGGTCTACGGGAAACCACCTCTTCGGTGTCTACCTCGATGAGGGACTGAAGCGTGATGATACATCTATCATTGATGAATTAAACGATGGCGGAAAGTACGATGAGAAGAGGCTGAAGGAGTACGCTGATTTTGTCGGGATGCTGAATAAATACTCAGATCCGGCGCTCCTTACCAAAGGAACCTACGAGCAGCAGGTCAGAGGCTTTGCGTCCGGCAAATACGCCTTTGTGACACAGGGATCGTGGATCGGAGCCCTGATGACAGGCGACTATAAGGATGACTATAAAAAAGGCGGTAATTTTACCGTGGGAATGGCACCATATGCCTTCGAAAAAGGCCAGGATACTATCCTTACTTCGCCTCCGTCATGGTGGGCAGTGCTAAAAGAAGGAAATAAAGACGCTGCTGAAGCATTTTTACAGTGGTGCTCTGAGGACGAAGCTCAGAAGATATTTGTGGAGCAGGCAGGACTCGTAAGCCCGTTCAAGGACTGCAAGTATGTCGCAGACGACCCATTCGCGCAGACGATGACTGACTACATCCAGGCGGGAAAGACATCGAACTGGCACTGGCAGAACACAAAGGAAGGCCTCGGACTGAATGTAGTTTCGCCGGTATACCTCGAGTATGCTGAGGGAAAGCTCGACGCAAACGGTTTTGCCAAGCAGATGGAAAAAGTCACAAGTGATTTTTACAAGGTAAAGTGAGGCTGTCATGGAAAAAATAAATAACCATAAGGTAACGATAGACCGCCGCAATTCGATAGTTTTTCAGGTGGTGGCGCTGAACGTGGCTATGCTTGTCGCTTTTGTAGCGGTGCTGGCCGTACTGACCGGTGATATGGCAACGACAAACACATCATCGAAGAAGGTCTTTAATTCAATGCTCAGTTCGTCGACGGAGCAGCAGAATCTGAAGAACGATATAATGAGCATGTACGATGAAACACTCGGATACATCACAGCGACTGCCGAAGAGACCAGAGAGGCGCTGAAGCCGGAGATAGAGAAGGCTTCCAAAAAAGTAGAGAAAGACATAAACAGAATAGAAGCCGATTTTGGAAAAGACGCAGGCGGGAAGGCACAGATATCAGAAATTAAAGCTCAGTACAAGAGGTATTCGGACCTGCTTGACGAAGCTATAAAATCAGCCGATTCAGGAGATACGGCGTCTGCGCAGAACATTCTGTTTGACAAGGCAGAGATACAGAAAACGGCTATTTTTCACTCAGGGAAAGTATTAGATGTAGTGCTTGGCAGGCAGGCTTCGGAGGCCACACACCTGATGGACGTCCGCCTCAGAGCCGGACAGTTCGCAGGGACCATAGGATTTATCATAATGCTGGCGATCCTGGCGATAAATTTTATCCTGATATACAGGAACATAGTCCTCAAGGTAAAATCGATGTCATCGCAGGTGACTGGCATCATCGACGGGATCGAAACCGGACACGGAGACCTGACGAAGAGAGTCCGCACAGGAACGAAGTCAGAGCTTCTTTATATAGAAAAAGGTATCAACCGTTTTATCGCAACGCTTCAGGATGTGCTTAAGGATGTAAAGAGCGGAGCAAATGTCCTGAATGACTCTTCAAAGTCTGTATCTGGCCAGGTCACTAACGCGAACGATAACATCATGAGCACTTCGGCCGCTCTTGAGGAGCTGTCAGCCAGCATGGAGACAGTTTCAGGAACGATCACCCAGATCAATGAAAAAGTGGCTAAGGTAAAGGATGCTGCCGCTGAGATCGATGATGAGGCAAAGGACGGAAATGCCAAGGCTGACGAGATAAAGACGCAGGCAGACCAGATAAAGAAAAATGCCATCGAACGTAAGAAAAATACGACAGACCAGATGGAACATCTCTCAGAGGTACTAAAGACTTCGCTTAAGGACTCAGAGAAGGTCGCAAAGATAGATGAGCTGACTACAGTAATCCTCGAGATAGCAGACGAGACAAACCTCCTGGCTCTCAATGCTTCGATAGAGGCTGCCCGAGCCGGAGAGGCTGGAAAGGGATTTGCGGTCGTAGCCACTGAGATCGGAAAACTCGCCGATAACTCTATAGATACGGCTGCAAATATCCAGAAGATAAGTCAGGAAGTCACAGAAGCCGTAAATAACCTCGCAGAAAATTCAAAGACTGTGCTCGATTTTATCGATACGACAGTCCTTGCCGATTACGATTCGTTTGAGGAGACAGGAGTTTCCTATGAGAACACAGCAGCAGAGATGAAGGAGAGCTTCACATCGTTTACCGATAGCGCAGAGAAGCTGTCAGGCATTATGAATGAAATGGCAGAGTCAGTTTCTATGATCACGAATTCTGTAAACGAGAGTTCTAAGGCAGTCACGATGTCCGCTGAAAACTCCCAGGCTATCGTCGAGGGCTTTGCCGACATCACGACAGCTATCGAGAAGAACACCGAGGTTACGGACACCCTGAGCGAGAAGACAGCCCGCTTTGCAAATTTATGATAAATCTGCTTGAAAAAATGGCTGCAGTCTGATAGACTAAAGAGTGGGTGAAAACCCTGACTCTAAATTTTTATAGGAGGATATTTCATGGAATTGCAGGAAATTATTGACGTAAAAGGCAGAGAAATCCTTGATTCAAGAGGAAATCCGACAGTTGAGGCTGAGGTTACTCTTGCAGACGGCACAGTAGGCCGTGGAGCCTCACCTTCAGGAGCATCAACAGGTCAGTTCGAAGCACTTGAGATGCGTGACGGCGGAAAGCGTTACATGGGAAAGGGCGTACAGAAGGCCGTTGAGCATGTAAATAACGAGATAAAGGAAGCAGTCGTAGGAATCGACGCTACAGATACATATGCAGTAGACAAGGCTATGCTTGACGCTGACGGCACAGACTCAAAGTCAAATCTCGGCGCTAACGCTATCCTCGCTGTTTCTATCGCAGCAGCAAGAGCAGCATCACTTTCACTGCAGATCCCTCTCTATAAGTTCCTTGGCGGTTCACAGGGAAATAACCTTCCTGTACCTATGATGAACATCCTTAACGGTGGAGCTCACGCAGCTAACAACATCGACGCTCAGGAGTTCATGATCATGCCAGTTGGCGCTCCTTCATTCAAGGAAGCACTCAGATGGTGTGCAGAAGTCTTCCATAACCTTCAGGCTCTCCTGAAGAAGGACGGACACGCTACAGCAGTTGGTGATGAGGGTGGTTTCGCACCTAACCTCAAGAGCGATGAGGAAGCTATCCAGTACATCGTAAACGCTGTTAAGGCAGCTGGTTACGAGCCAGGAAAAGACTTCAAGATCGCTATGGACGTTGCTTCATCAGAGTGGAAAGGTAAGAAGAAGGGTCAGTACCATCTTCCAAAGGCAAACCAGGATTACACCACAGACGAGCTCATCCAGCATTGGGCTGATCTCGTTGAGAAATACCCTATCATCTCTATCGAGGATCCTCTCGATGAGGAAGACTGGGATGGCTGGGCAAAGATCACTAAGGAGCTTGGCGATAAGGTTCAGCTCGTAGGTGATGACCTCTTCGTTACAAACGTAAAGAGACTTCAGAAAGGTATCGACCTTGGCGCTGGTAATGCTATCCTTATCAAGCTCAACCAGATCGGTTCTGTATCAGAGACTCTTGACGCTATCAAGCTTGCTCATGATAACGGATATGCTACTATCGTTTCACACAGATCAGGTGAGACAGAGGATACTACTATCGCAGACCTCGCTGTAGCTATGAACTCAAAGCAGATCAAGACCGGTGCTCCGAGCAGATCAGAGCGTGTTGCAAAGTACAATCAGCTTCTTCGTATCGAGGAAGACCTTGGCGATGCAGCAGTTTATCCAGGTCCAAAGGCTTTCAACGTTCAGAGGTAAGTTTCGGCTATAAGCTATAATTGAACAGTTAGAGTACACGAGAGTGCACGAAGGGGCACACCACCTTGGGTGTGAGGCTTTCTTCGTGTGCTCTTTTTTTACGCGTAATAAATGAGCGGTGCTGAAATGGAATATCGGTGCCGGCGGACGCTTGCGTACGCATAGGCGGCCGATATTCCATTTCAATAGCGCGAACGCGCGAATGAGCACGAAGCGAAGCGGAGTGCGAATCGCACCGCTCATACACTAAAAGGAGATGACCAATGCAGATAAACGGAGAGCAGTGCACACCTGATGGTAAGACCGTCACGGAGATCATAGAGGAGAGAGACCTGAAAAAAGAGATGGTGGCAGTAGAATTAAACGAAAAAATCCTTCCGAAGGAGCAGTATGACACCTATGTGCCACAGGACAACGATGTAATAGAGATTGTTCAGTTCATGGGTGGAGGATGCTATTGACGGAGCCATTTTTCTGTCGTGATAAACCAGAGTAACAGGTGAGGAGATGCATATATGCATCGACGCACCGTCATATTGGAGGTAACATGGAAAAAGATAGTTTCAAACTAGGAAATAAGGAATTCACATCCAGGTTCATCCTGGGTTCAGGAAAATATTCGGTAGACCTGATAAAGGCAGCAGTAAATGAGGCAGGAGCACAGATCATCACCTGCTCAGTCAGACGCACAAATACGCAGAAGCATGAGAATATCCTCGAGTACATCCCGGATAATGTAACGCTTCTTCCGAATACATCAGGAGCCAGAAATGCTGAAGAGGCAGTGAGGATAGCGCATCTGGCAAGAGAACTCGGCTGTGGAGATTTTGTGAAGATAGAGATAATGGGAGATACGAAGTACCTACTCCCTGATAATAATGAGACGATCAAGGCAACGGAGATACTTGCCAAAGAGGGCTACACCGTGCTTCCGTATATGTACCCGGATCTGTATGCAGCCAGGGCTTTAAGAGATGCCGGAGCCGCAGCAGTAATGCCTCTCGCTTCGCCGATCGGTTCAAACAGGGGACTTTCGACAAAGGAATTTATCCAGATACTCATAGATGAGATCGACCTTCCGATCATCGTGGATGCAGGCATAGGAAAGCCATCAGAGGCAGCTGCCGCCATGGAGATGGGTGCTACAGCCATCATGAGTAACACGGCGATAGCTACAGCAGAAAATATCCCGCTTATGGCAAGCGCATTCGCTGATGCCATCAGTGCTGGAAGAAAGGCTTATCTCGCAGGCTGCGGCCGTGTCCTTGAGCGCGGAGCAGAGGCATCTGACCCGTTACTCGGTTTCCTGAGATGACCGGCAGCCTGTAGGTGAAGTATAGAAAGGATAGATATGTCAGAAGAACAGAAAAACCAGTTTTTTGTTGACGGAAAACAATTAAGTGGTGCTGCGCTAAAGAGAAAGCACGAGCTGGAGACTGATCCGTCTACCAGGACTGACTGTATGAAATTTATGCCGGGGATGGACCAGATAGACCCGACTATCCGCGAAACTGTGTTAAAGCAGATGAACGATTATGACTATGAAAAATACACAGATATGGACGTAAGGAGGGCTCTCCACAAGAGAACCATCGATGTGGAAGACTTCAAGGCACTGCTTTCCCCTGCGGCTTTTCCACATCTGAATGAGATGGCAGAGAGAGCACACTATGAGACCGGACTGCATTTTGGCAATACAGTATATCTGTTCACACCGCTTTATATAGCAAATTATTGCGAAAATTATTGTATCTATTGTGGGTTCAACTGCTACAATGATATCCACAGAAAGCAGCTGGATAAGGACGAGATCCGCCACGAGATGGAAGTCATCGCAAAGACAGGCATCGAGGAAATCCTTATCCTCACAGGCGAGAGCAAAAAGAAGAGCTCAGTCGAGTACATCGGAGAAGCCTGCAAACTCGCAAAAGAGTATTTTAAAAATGTAAGTCTTGAGGTGTATCCGGCGAATGTAAAGGACTACAAGTACTGGCACGAGTGTGGAGCCGACTATGTGACGGTATTCCAGGAAACTTACGACTCGAAGAAGTACGAGACTCTGCATTTGCTTGGACATAAGAGAATTTTTCCGTATAGGTTTGAAGCACAGGAGAGAGCTATCCTCGGCGGCATGAGGGGAGTCGGTTTCTCGGCACTCCTGGGACTTTCTGATTTCAGAAAAGACGCGTTTGCTACCGGGCTTCACGTGTATTACCTCCAGAGAAAATACCCGTGGGTCGAGTATTCCCTGTCCTGCCCACGTCTCCGCCCGATCATCAATAACGAGAAGATCAACCCGTTAGACGTCGGTGAGGCTCAGCTGACACAGATACTCTGTGCGTACCGGTTATTTTTACCATATGCAGGCATTACGGTAAGCTCGCGTGAGACCAAGCGCTTCAGGGACGGCATTGTAAAAGTGGCCGCCACTAAGGTATCTGCCGGAGTATCGACAGGAATCGGTGACCATGAGGCAAAGTACACCCACACCGAGGAAAAAGGCACAGGCGACGAGCAGTTCGAGATCGCCGACACCCGCTCCTTCGACTCGATGTATAATGACATGGAGAGCGAAGGCATGCAGCCAGTCACAAACGACTACGTATATGTCGGGTAATAAGAAAAAGCACTAAAAAGCAATAGGGACGCGTATCTTTAGGATGTGCGTCCTTTTTTCGTATAGTAAAAAATATACAGGTATGATAAAATAATACAGAGGTTTTCGATATCATATAGAGGTATTTTATGAAAGTTCTTTGTATTACAGACCACGAGCTGCTCCCCGATGAGCATATAACAGATATGGCTTATAAGAATTGGAAAAAGTCTTTTTTATACTCGGTCAGGGCTATGTCAGCCCTTAAGCCGGAGGCAGTTATTTTACGGGAGAAACTGCTTTCCGGAATAGATTATACGGATCTCTTCACTGCTGTAAAAAAACAGGAGAGTCCATACGGCACGCATCTGATCTGGCACGACCACTATGAGGCTCTGACTCTTTTTATGAAATATCACCCTAAGTCAGAATGGCCGGACGCGGTGTTTTTCTCGCGCCGTGAGGCCGGCGGTCTTTCGATCATAAACCTGCGACATATGAAACTGCGTTTCGGACTCACTGTACACGATGTGAATGAACTGGCTGACGCGAAAATAGAGCACACTCCCTACATTCTCGCCAGCAATATCTTCGAGACGAGCTGCAAGCCAGGAGTGAAGCCGAAAGGACTTCACTTCTTAAAAGAGGTCTGCACGGAATTTCACAATCCTGTCTACGCCCTTGGCGGCATCACTCCTGAAAATGCTTCCTCCTGCCTCGAAGCCGGCGCAGCAGGCGTCGCGGTCAGGTCACTCTGCATGGCAGACGATCTGCACGAGCTTGGCCAACTGATAGAGATGTAGTAGCATTTTACATATGATAGATAATGCAGAAAAAGTCTTGTCACAGAAATATGCGTATGATAAAATGATTAGGTCGCCAAAAGCCCTCTGACAGAGAGACGCTTCATAGCTTGTTTGTACCTTGAAAACTGAATACTGTCTATAAAAAGTTCTAGTCATCATATTTCAACTGATAACAGCTGTCAGATCAC
>Ga0256407_10005158_pt1 | contig 21215 bp, 10 predicted proteins | sample RumenRJG_04DNA_FD_193489 | JGI IMG/M metagenome (GOLD analysis project Ga0256407, IMG submission 193489) | Bovine rumen microbial communities from Lethbridge, Alberta, Canada - RJG_04 | ecosystem: Host-associated > Mammals > Digestive system > Stomach > Rumen | place: Canada: Alberta... | reverse complement strand
GAAGATTTAATGGAGGAAACTTCAGTAGAAGTACAAAACTCCAGAATAAAGAAACAAAACTCAAAGATGTGTTATATAACATTTACAGAGCAATACAAATATTTTAAAAATGGTTTCTACAAGGTTAAAAATTTCAAAAAATAATTTGTACTATTTTTTTAGGAAATTATATAATTATATAAATACTAACTTTAAAGTAGAGTATCTAAGCAAGATTATTAGGTGAATTGATTATGGATTTATCAAAATTGGTTATGAATTCTTTTAAATATCCTTTCAGAAACATTAAAAAATTGCCTATTTTATGTTTATTATTCGTTTTTATTGCAATTATTCCAATTGGTTTGATTGCCAACAACAATTATGTTACGGCAATTGGAGTGATTGCATTCTTCTTATTTATATTAACTGTACCGGGATATTTTTTATCAATGGTTAAACTGGGTTCAAATCAGTCATCAATGCTGCCGTCTTTTAATTTGGTGAACAATATATATGATTCAATTAGAGTGCTTTTTTTAAGAATTGTCTATATGATAGTTCCGACGACTTTACTTTTGATTGCATTGTTCGTATTTGGCCCTGCAACTAGAAATCTGATTAATAATTTAAGAATAATTGAATTTTTAGCGACAGTCGGATTTGTCTTTGTGATGATTTTAATCGTGTATTTTATATTTGAATTTCTGTTATTCTTTGCAAAAGCAAGATTGGCTTACTTCAATAGCTTATCTGAAGCATTAAATATCAAAAAAGTAATAAGGGATATCAAAAACATAGGTATTGTTAACATAATCAAATGGCTGATTGTAATGGCAATACTATTGAATGCAATTACATTTATTTCATCATTTGTAATGTCCATTCCATATGTCGGATTTTTAATATATGGATGTATTGTTATTCCGATAATTGAAAGCATAGCCAATTATTCTCTGGGATTATTATATTCAAATATTGCTAAGAATTATTGAAATTTAAAATTGAATATGAAGTAAAAAAGAGAAGCGATAATAATTAAAATTTTTTTAATAAAATAATAACAAGATAATAATATATAGTATTAAAAATATATATTTATTAAGAATTATGAATAGCGAAAGATTATTGTGGATAGATTTACTTAAGTTTTTAGCGGTATTTGGTGTTATAGGAATACATGTATCTTCAGCAGCACTGAATGTAAATCCTTTATTTTCATTTAACTGGTATCAGGGAGTATTTTTTGAATCAATATTCAGGTTTGCAATAATCTTATTTATTATGGCATCAGGATATCTGTTGCTTAGAAAGCAGCAGCCGATAGAAGTAATACCAAAAAGAATTAAAAGAATATTACTTCCCTTTATATTCTGGCTGATAGTATATGCAATTATAAAAATTATTTTTAAGCAAAGTCTAGGTCCAAACTGGCAAATTTTAGATGTGTTTAAATATATTTTTAAAGGATTTCTGGATCCAACAATAATATCAGTACAATTCTGGTATGTATATATGATATTAGGACTATACATTCTATCCCCATTATTAAGCAGATGGATTCAAAATGCTCCAATGCGTGAAATAGAATATATATTAATTGTTTGGGCAATTCTAAGTATTTTTCAGTTCTTCAATATTGATTCCATATTATTCGATTATTTCAGGTATTTCACTGGTGCAATAGGCTACTTTATTTTAGGATACTATCTGGCAATAAAAGATAAGCATGTATTGAAAAGCAAACAATTCGGATTGATGCTCTTTATAATGGGTACATTAATAACGTTTGTCGGAACCATACTTTTATCAGTGATGACAAAACAGCAATCCCTATTCTTCATTAGATTAGGAGACATTACTCCTGGAGCTTGTTTACAGGCATTAGGATTATATATTATTGTATTCAATACAGATTTCAATAGGATTGATGATAAATTTAAAGAATACATAATTAATATAAGTAAAACCAGCTATGGTATATATTTGGTAAATGTTTTAGTAATAAATTTATTTGAAAAAATTCATATAATCAATTTAACAGGATTTGTATTTTTTGACATTATAATAGGAGTTATTTTGTCAACAGGTGCTTCATACATCATAATTAAAATTATGGATAAAATTAAGATTTTAAGACCGTTTACCGGAAACAGCTGATTTATTCTTTTAAAAATCAAATAATGTTTTTTGTGTTATTTTTTTAATTTTTAAATTGTTATTTCCATAGAACTTGTTATCCAATTCCTTATTCATTTTTGATAGGTCTTTAGAATTCAATATTTCCTTCAGGTAAAGATATCCTTCATATTTTGACAGGATTAATCTTTCAAAATTAAACGAATCCCAAATCAAATAATAAGTTGAAATAATAATATTTTTACTTAATTTTTCTTTTAAAAGCAGTAAATTTTCATAAGTATACCTATCAATACCTAAATGATGCTTCAAGTCATTTATTTTCCATATCGGATTTAAATTCATGCAGAAACAAGCTAAAATATATTCAAGCATTTTATCATGATTCTCAGTTTTAAGGAAATGTTGTGCCATGATTTTATTATTCAAAATAAAAGAGTCATGTTTTTTATCCTCAGAGGATTTTCTGATATGCAGGTTAATGAAGTCAATTGGAATATTGAATTCCTTTTTTCGATAATTATCCATATAAAACTCATTGAATTCAATGAAATAATAATAATCCGATAGATATTCATTAAATATCCTAATTCGTCTTTTCTTATTTTTATAAAATACTTTAGACTTGGAGGATATGTAATAATCATTTCCAATCAGATTATTATCGAATATCCGTTTTTCTATTTTTTCCCTTTTGCCTGAAGTCTTTAGGCCATGTTCTTTAAGCATTCTTTTTAAGGATTTCGTATTATAATTTTTTAAAAGTTCAAAAAAATCGTTTTTATTTGTTTTATCAATGATAAATTTATTTTCAAGAAAATAATCAAAAAGATATTCTTCAGATAAAGCATAATGTTTCGAAATATCCTTAATTGCATTATCAATAGTATTTTCATTCTTTAAAACGGAATATATAAAATCAAAAGTAACCTGCACTAGTGAAATGTCATAATCGTGAGGCACATTGCCCGAATATTTAATGGATAATTTTTCTTGATTGAAATCTAACATATTATATAATTATTTATTATTTTTAATTTAAGTAATTTTCTTACATTAATCATTAAATGAAGTTTAAATTCATTCATTATAACATTTTTTTCTTTAACATCAGTTTTCTATGTCTGTAAAACTATTGTTTGATATGAAATCATTTATAATTTCATCCATTTTTCAGCATTCCTGTGGTTGGCATCATCATAGATTTGTGCACAGCATTTTTCAAAATTTTGTTTGAACATGAAAAATAGAAATTTATTATTGTTATCATTGGTGGTTTTAAATATCGGAGAATTTCTTATGGCTTTGATGTTTACAGGAGCATTATTGTCATTTTTTTATTAACAATCCGTTTTTTGAATTTTGCATCTTCATCATATTTATTCCAATGGATATAGTATTGGCATAATACACTTTAAATTATCCACTACTTTTAGTGAAATTTGTTCGACATAATACGAACAAATAATACTTTGCAAATGCTCTCACTAAACTCATATAATATTAAAAAAATAGAAAGTGATATTATGGACAACGAGTTAATTGAAGAAGTACATATTATAAAAACCACAGCGAGGGAACGGAGCGAATCTACAAGCACGCTGTGAAAAAGTATACTGAATTTTGTGGAATGAGCTTGACAGAACTCTTGGAAGAAGCAGAAGCTGAAGAGGATGCAGGCATAAAATGGAAAAAGAGAAAATTAAAAAGAAGACTCCTGACCTTCAGGCAATATCTTCTTGATAATTTTTCATTGAATACTGTAAAAGCAATGTTTACACCTATACTTGTAATCTACAGGTATTATGAAATTGAACTTTTCGAATTGCCTCAAATAAATAAAAAAGCTGCAAACACAACTGCACCTATACAGTTTGAAACAATCTCAGGCAACAATTCCAGATAATTTAGAAGGAATTGCGCGAGAAATGTTTAAAAACATTGTTGGTGAGACAGTTACAGGCTATGAAATCCATGAAGGAACAACTAATCTTTTAAATTGTGATGCTCTTTTAAATATTAAAAAAAGGCCAGGGAAATGATGAAAATGGGCTTGTAGATGGTGCATGTCATGAAAACATCTTTGCAACATATTTCCATGGTATATTTAACAATTATAATTTCAGACGCGAATTTTTAAACTATATTAGAGCAAAAAAAGGTTTGGATATTCAGACAGGAAAAGATCCATACGAAGCACAAAAAGATTATTCTCTAAATAAACTGGCTGAAATCGTGGAAGAGAATTTGGATATGGACATTATTGATAAATTAATTTTTGAATAAAAAAATTAATATAAAAAATTTATTAAAGAGATTATTCCCTTCACATACTTTAAATAAAGAAAAAAATATAAAAAAAGTTTTATAAGAAAAATTCAGACTCCTAAAATAGTTATCTATAAAATATAATCAATCAGTAATATGCATAGAATAGATATACTGGATCCCACCAACGATTTAAATTAGCCCAATCAAATAAACTCATATTTTCACCTACTTCCTATAATTTTAATTATAAGCCAATACACTTACTAATTTATCTATTAAAACCCAAATATAAAGTTTTTCGAATGTAAGTACTTACTTACACTATTAAATTTAAAAAAAACTATAAAATAAAAAGTTTATGAATGAAACAATATGGTATTATTTTACAAAAAATCATCAAAAATTGCAAAATGTATAAAAGTTAACACGATTATAATAATTAATAGGAAGATATCATATGCTATTACTAAAAAATATAATTAAAAGAATTAACATTGGTTATTGAATATCATGTTTATACAATTACTGCACAATATCCAAATAAAGAAATTGATAATGAATTAGGAAATTTTGATTTTAATAATGAATCTTACTGATTTAGATTATATTTCAAGTGCAGGGCTTAAAATTTTAATTAGCACCCAAAAGACATAAATGAAGCAAAAATTATTGGGTTAGGTATCTTTTTAATTAAAGAAATGACAGATGAAATTTACTACATTATATAAATAATGAAAATCACTTAAAAATTATTAAAAAAGAGGAATAATGAAAACAAAAATAAAACAAATATTAATATCATTTATATCAATGCTGATAATAAATTTTGCATTTTCTTTTAGTAATTTCTGGGATTTTGGAATTAGCAGCCCACATCTAGGTTTGTTATATGTTTTAGGATTAATATTTGGCCCGTATGGTGCTTTAGGTGCAGTATTTGCAAATACAATAATCGATTTAATGAATGGTTATTCAATTTCAATAATTATTCCTTCAGAGATATTTACTTTTGGAATTTCATATTTGGCATATAAACTTTGGTACTCTGGTTTTAAGACCAATAAAATTACAAAACCAATATTAGATAATATTTACCACATTACACTATTCCTATCAAGCATTTTCATCTGTGGATTTATTTACTCAGCATTCCATGCAGGTTTATTAGGAATTTATTATGGTGAACACATAGATGATATCTACTTTTTTGTATTTTTGTTAAACTTTACAACTCTTGCATTTATATTTGGAATAATTGGTATTTGGCTTTGTGAAAAAATTAACTTCATAAAAACTCCAAAAACCTCCAAAAGAAATGCTAATAAAAAATTATATAGAACATTATTTTATTTTTTGATAATTTTAACAATAATATCATTATTCTCAATGTTATTAAATATTGATAGAAACATTATTATTGGAGAATTAGTTTTAATTGGAATTTTATTATTTAGCTATTTGACAAAACCTTTTAAATATAAAATAGAATCTGACAATGAAAATACAATAATTGAAAAGATTATTAGGAATTTTCTTATTATAACCTTAACCATTGCTATTTTAGGAATAATAATTACTATTTTAACTCAGGGGTTATTAATGAACATTAACAAAATATTCAAATACTTTGTTTTTATGCCAGGACTTATAATAACCGATACAATTTTAATGATATTCTTCATACCAAGCATAATTATCTTAAAATATATTGAAAATAAAGTAATAGAACCTATTTCAAAATTTTCAGAAATTAAACCATTTATTAAAAAAAATGAAAAAATTAGATCCGAGGAATTGATTAATGTTTATTCCAAATATATTAATGAAGATAATGAAATCGGAACTCTTGCCCAATCATACACCGATTTAATAGAACATAACAATAATTATATTGAAAATATTCATGAAATTGAAGGTGAAAAAAAGCGTACTGAAGCAGAACTTGATATTGCAACCAAAATTCAAGCATCCGCACTTCCAACCGAAGCAATTGAAACAAATGAATTTATAGTTGACGGCTATTCAAATCCTGCAAAAAAAGTTGGAGGGGACTTTTTTGATTATTATATGATAGATGAAGATAATTTGGCTATTGTAATTGGTGATGCATCAGGTAAAGGTGTTCCCGCAGCATTGCTTGCAATGACAACCCAAGTTATGATTAAACAGATTTTAAAACATAATAAAAACCCTTCAGAAGTTTTATATTCATTAAACAACCAATTAAGCGAAAATAACAGTGAATCAATGTTTCTTACATTATGGCTTGGAATATACAACAAAACAACTAAAAAATTAATATTTTCAAATGCAGGACATAACCCGCCATTAATAAAAGAAAATGGTAGATTTAAATATTTAAAAATTGATTCTGGAATTGTACTTGGAATTATTCAAGACTTTGACTACTTAAATGATGAGATAATCCTAACCAATGAATTAGTATTATACACTGATGGAATAACTGATGCAAATAATACTAAAAATAAAATGTATGGTGAAGATAGGCTTTTAAACTTCTTTAATGAATTTAAAAATGATGGCAATCCAATTGTACCATTGTTAAATGACATTAATAGATTCACTAAAGATGCAGAACAATTCGATGATATGACATTATTATATTTAAAAATTAAATAATCAGTTTTTAGATTATTGTATATAAACTTTTATTCCATTATACAATATGTCCAAGAAACTTTTAGCATAACGGTCAGCATCAATATTGGTATTATCTTCATATACTCTCCATAAAATTACAGACTGGAAAGTTATACTAAAACACATCAACGCCAATACCCTTGAATCAATTTGCCTAATTTTTCCCTTTTCAATTTGGGAATTGAAAAATTCTTCTAGCTTATCAATAATTGTATCAGTAATTCTTGAAATCAATTGTTTTTTATCAGGAATATTCCTAACTTCTTCCATAGCTATTTTAAAAACAGCAAAATCCCTATCTGAAAGATTTAAAAGACCAATAAAATTACTTTGAAGATATCCTTCAATTTCGTCATCATCATTGAAATCAAAAATTTCCCTTAGCTTATCAATGAGTATTTGGAAATGGTATTCCTTTGTTTTTTCAACTAAATTTTTTTTGTTTTGAAACCTTCTAAAAATTGTTACTTCATTTACCTCTGCTTCAGCATCTATTTTTTTTAGTAGTAGCTTTGGCAAAACCTTCTTTTTGAAGAATTATAAATGTTGCATTTATAATTTTTATATCAGTATCATTAAACTCATCCATACAATATCCCCAATCTAAAATATATTAATGACATATCATTATAGTTAATATTAAATATTTAAAAATATATGTTACTAACATAATAATCCTGTCAAATTAAAAAAAATATATTGTATTAGATACATATAATTCAATTGATTAGCAAAAAAATTGTTAAATATTCAACTTTATATATGGGATTAAAAATGGTTAAAAAAGACAACATGACAATAATCGGTGCTACACGAGGATTTGGCAGATGGATAGCAGAACATTTAAACAATGATTTTAATATTACAATTACAAGTCCCAACAAAGATAGAGGACTTGAAGTTGCAAAAGAGTTGAATGTCAAATATATTCAGGACAACATTGAGGCAGTACAAAATGCGGATATTATTATTTTCAGTGTACCTATAACCATCATGGTTGAAACGATAAAGGAAGTGGCTCCTCATGCACCTGAAGGATCATTATTAATGGATGTCTGCAGCATAAAAACAGAAGCTGCAGAAGCTTTAAAGAAATATGCTCCTGAAAATGTGGAAATATTGCCTTGCCATCCAATGTTTGGACCACGAGTACCTACAATCAAAAGACAAATTATTGTATTGACGCCTATTGAAGACAGGGCAAATAATTGGTTAGACCGTGTAAAAAAATTTTTAATTAAATCCGAATGTGAAATTGTTGTAACAACACCACAGGAGCATGACAAGTATATGAGTATTGTTCAGGGATTAACTCATTTCTCATTCATCACACTAGCTTCAACAATTAGAAAGCTCCACATCAATGTTAAAAAATCAAGATCATTTTCAAGCCCTGTCTATAGCTTAATGCTTGATATGGTAAGTCGTATTATATATCAAAATCCTTATCTTTATTATTCCATACAGAAAAATAACAAAGAAAATTCATTTGCGAGAAAGACATTAATAAACGAAGGTATATATCTGTCGAAATTAATAGAAGAAGGCAATGAAAAGGACTTTGTAAAAAATATTGTTGAATCCTCACAACATATGGATGATCGTGAAGAGGCATTAATCCGTTCAGATAGATCAATAGGCATGATAACACAAAAATCAAATGTTTTAACAAAATCAATAGGAAATGAATTAGGTTTAAAAGATTTATATTCTAAAAAAGTATATGTGGGCATTATAAAAAAAGTCACATCAAAATATGTAGTACTAAAAAACCATGATAATGAAGAAATTAATTTAAAAATTTCTGGTGTGGATATATTATCCAGAAAAGAAGTATTTGAATGGAAAAAGAATAATCTTAAACTAGAAAATTTTGATTTTACTGTTCAGTTACCTTCAAAATGCAATGAAAAATATTTGATTAAGATGTTTGAAAGCATTGAAGGAGTTATTGATGCTGAAATAATTGATATTAAACAAATCGATGATTTAAAAACAAACTTCACATTTAACTACTCAGTATTTAATAAAAAAGATAAAAAGTATATTGAAGAGTATATTGAGGGAATAGGTGGAACAATAATTTAAACCTCTCCGGCTTGCCAAATAACCAGAAAATTATTGCACAAAAAGTTAAAATAGAGAAAAATTGAATTTTGAATCAGATATCACCTCAGAATTGAACTCTTCAGCAGTTTCTGGATCATCATAATCATTAAAAGGACTTTTACCCCTATCCAATTCTTTAATTTTTTCAATTTCTTTTTTATTTAAATTGAAATCAAAAATATCAATATTTTCTTCCATTCTATCTGTTTTAACAGACCTGCATGAGAAAGGAATATCTCTATCAATTAACCATCTTAAAATTATCTGTACAGTACTTTTATCATATTTTTCTGCTATTTCTAAAAGAATGGGATTTTCAAATAAATTATCCAAACCTTCAGAAAGAGGACCCCAACTTTGATGAACCACACCCAACTTGTTCATGATTTTATTGGCTTCATATTGCTGGAAATATGGTGTTGTTTCAACTTGATTGATTTGGGGAAATATATCAAAATTCATGGTTAAGTCAACTAAACGGACAGAATCGAAATTTGAAACACCAATTGACAATACTGTTCCCTCTTTTTGCAAATCCTGAAATGCCCGATATGACCCATAATAATCTCCAAATGGTTGATGGATAAGCAATAAGTCCAGATAATCAGTTTGTAAATCTTGTAATGTTTTGTTAACAGCTTTAATTGTTTTTTCATATCCAGAATTACTTACCCAATTTTTACTAGTTAAATATAATTCTTCCCTAGGAATTCCTGATTCTTTTATCGCGTTACCAACTTCTTTTTCATTATAATATACCTGTGCATTGTCAATTGAAGTATATCCCACATTTAAAGCATTAAGAACAGCTTTTTTTGTTTTTTTAGGTTTTATTTCATAAACTCCATAACTTATAAATGGTATTTTTTCATTATTATTTAGTTTTTTAAGTTTCATATTACCAACTCAATAATTTTTAAAAATTCTATTTATCCATTACGTATTCAACAGTATTGAATCCTAAAACCTCTGCAAATTTGAAAATGTTGTCTGGAAAACTATTTTTTAGATGTTCAAGGTTTTCCTTTTCCCCCTCATACTTAATATCAACATGGATATTATCATCATAATCAATAACCAACACTTCCACATATGTACTATGATCATTTGTATCAAAAATCATATCAAAAATCTTATCAGTATTGTTGCAGAACTCATCACTTGCATTTAAATCTTTCAAATGATTTAAACATTCTTTCCTTGCATTTAAGTTATTGTCTGTCAAGACAAAGTTTTTGGTTTTATGCACTAAATCCTTTTCAACAAAGAACAGGCCATCGTATTTCGGTTCTCTTCTTTGAATTAATTTAACACCAAAGATTATGACAATCATTGAAATTATGCAGGATATCGGAAATCCTAACCATATACCATTAGATCCAATTATATTATATAATGCAACTACAGTAAATAATGGTATTGCAAGTGTGAAGAGAACTGAAATTATAGATGAAAAAACAGGCCTTTCAATAGCTTCATAGTAGAATATCAACATGTTAGGAAGTACTGATAATATAAAGAAGAATGAATATAATCTAAGTGCATTGATTGCAAAATCAGCTATATCAGCACGATTGAAATTATAAAGAGCCAAAAATCCTTGAGGCCATAACCATAGGACAGTGGTCAATATTATTGCACAAGTCATTGTAATTATGAGAGACATTTTAATTAAGTGATTTAAATTTATATAATCATGTTTCGAATAATATACTGGAACAATTGATGTCAGTGTTTCTGAAACTCCAATATCAACAATACTTGCGATTACTAATGCATCCATACATAACAAATATGTTGCCAATCCCATATCTCCAAGGGTTGATACCAAGAAAATGTTCATTATATAAACAAATATTACATCAAAAATACCAATACTTGCTCCAGGGAAACCTACCTTAATCATATGCCAAGTAGTTTTTAGGAAAGTCTTAACCTTAAGTGCTGAGCGAACAAAACGAAATGTTCTTTTAGGACTGCGGATGTATAATAAACATACACCTAAAGAAAGTGTATATCCTATAAATGATGCAAATGATGCTGAAGCCATACCCATTCCAGAAGATAAAAAGACATAATCCAAAACAATATTGACTGCATTAGCTACGATAATAACTGCTGATGCTAAATTTGGTTTTCCATCCACACGGATGTACTGGGTAAGTACTGCAGCAAGAGTAGATACAACAAAACATCCATATAAAAATTTTGAATAATCCATTACAAGTGGCTTTGTAGCAGCTGTAGAGCCTAAGAATGTAGCCAATTCTCCAAAAAAGAACAAACAGACAACTGCCATTATAAAAGATGCGATAAACGATACAAAAATTGATGTTGTAAAGTAACGGTTACTCCCATCAACATCAAATTCCGCTTTTTTATTTACAGCTATAATTTGTCCTCCAAGTCCAAATAACCATTCAAAAACAGTTACCAACAAAACCATAGGTTCTAAAACCTCAATTGCAGAAACCGCATTTGGCCCAATAAATGACCCAACAAAAAATGAATCAACTACAGAACTTATGTTCAAAGCCATTACCATAAGTAAACTCGGCAATAATAATTCTTTAAATTTACTGTCTGCTATCTTAAAATTCATATTAATCTCCCACATTTAATCAAAATAATGTACCTCATCCAAATAACTTATAAATCTTTCAAGATATTTCTTATCACATTCCGGCCAGCTGAATCCTAATGAATTGAGAATATCTAATGTTTGATCCATTTTAACAAGTTCACCATAATCTCCTTCAACTTCTCCATCTTCAAAGTCAAAATCATCAATACTCAAATCAGCTGTAATCATTCCCTGAATATTTTCATCCATATTGTCTTCATAGATTTTTCTAAATTCTTCAGGAGTTACTTCATCAATATCAAATCCGGATGAATTTAAAGTATCGAATATATCACTGTTAGGTATTAGCTTATCACTTACAGCATGGAATATAATCGATTCTTTTGGTGTTTTAGCAAGCACAAGAGTTGCCTTTGCCACATAATCAATCGGACTTAATTCAACAAGTTCCTCAGAAATTGCAGGAATTGTTGCTTTTAAGTTCTTAATAGCTTTAATATTATTTAAGAAAGCATTTGTGTCAAAGTTTTTCTGGAATACTCCATCACTGTAACGACCCATAAGGTTTCCAACCCTTATTATTTTTACATTAAGACCAGCTAAGGCTTTTTCTAGAACCATTCTTTCTGCAAGGAACTTACTGTTCAAGTACTTGTTTGACAAGTCCTGTCCCCAATATAGGGTTTTTTCATCACAGTAAACATTTTCAATATCGGTATCTTCTGTAAATTCATCTAAAACACTGGTTGTTGAAATTTGAACATAATTAATATTGTTTGATTCAGCAAATTCAAGTCCATTTACTACACCATCAACATTAACTCTGAATATGTAGTCGTCATGAGTGTAGTGCTTAACTATTGCTGCACAGTTTATGATTGTGTCAATTGGATAATCCTCTAGCTTTTTGAAATCATCCAAATTGGTAATATCTCCTTCACTTAGGATTATACGTGATCCAATAAGGTCAGTGAAGTCTTCATCAAAGTAATAATTCATCAAGTCGATTAAACGTTCTTCACAACTATCGAACTTACCTTTTCTAATCATACAGTAAATGGTTCCTTTTTCATTATTAATGTATTCATATAAAACATGAATACCCATAAAACCAGTTACTCCAGTTAACAAGACATTACCCAACTCAAGATTTGTACCTTTAGCAAAGTTTTCAAAGGTATTTTGCTCAAGAAGCCTGTGGATTTGAGTGTAATCATAGTTTTCAATAATATCAATATCCAAATCATCTGATATTCCATCACCAGATAAGAAGTCAGCTAATGCTCTTGGAGTTTGATTTCTGAAAATATCATCATATTTCACATTATAATCCTGTTTGAGCAACTCAATGATAAGTTTGGATGCAATAAGTGATGTTCCACCTATTTCAAAGAAGTTATCTTCCGCACCAACGATTTCTATATCTAAAATAGATGAGTATATTGCACAGATTGTCTGTTCCAGTTTGTTTTTAGGAGCAACATAATTTAATTCCAATTTAGGTTCAGGCAATGCTTTAACATCGGTTTTTCCATTAGGAGTTTGTGGCATCTCATCAATTTGCATGAATACAGTTGGAACCATGTATTGAGTTAATCTTTCACCTAAATAATCCTTAAGATCATCTTTATTAATATCCTCATCTGCAGTGAAGTAAGCACACAAATGTTCATTGTTTCTGATTTCTTTGATTACAACAATATTCTGTTTGATATTAGGGAAATTTGAGATATTAGATTCTATTTCACCAATCTCTATTCTTAATCCTCTAAGTTTGATTTGATTGTCAATTCTTCCTTTAATATCAATTTCACCATTTGGAAGTTCTATTGCATAATCTCCACTTCTGTAGTATGGAATATCATCAATTGTCATGTATACCTCTTCAGTTTTGTCAGGCATGTTGTAGTATCCTTGACCTACACCGACTCCACCAATATAGAGCTCACCCATCACACCTTGAGGCAAGAGTTTTCCGTCAATATCTCTTACGTCAGTTATGTAGTTTCTTAAAGCCTTACCTATGGTAATGTTTTCAGGATCCGTTATTTCCTTATAGTTGGATGCAATGGTAATTTCTGTTGGTCCATAACTGTTATAGACTTTAGCATCAGCATATTTTTTAACACCTTCAAACGCTTTTGGTGAGAATTGCTCTCCACCCATTACAATACATTTGGCACAGCTGATAGCATCACAGAATTCATCAAACTCAAGGTATGAGAGTAATCTTGATGGGGTAAATTCCATTACTTCAGGTTGTTCGCACTTGATTAATCTGATTAATTCAACAATGCTTTTTATTTCATCATCGTTTGCAAAGATTATTTTTATTCCGTTGGTGAATCCAGTCAAGATATCCTCAAGGGATGTGTCGAATGCAATTGTTGCGATACTTAATAAATTGTTATATTCACATTTTGGATTTGCTTCCGTTTGGTTACATGCATTTTTATGACTAATCATTACTCCTTTAGGATTTCCTGTGGAACCTGATGTGTAAATCATGTATGCTAAATCATCTGGTGTAAGTTCAATATCCGGGTTGATGATGTTGTCTTCTTCAAGTAACTCTTCAATAGATAATGAATTAAGTGCAAGACCATCTACATTAATTATATAATCTGCTTGACTGTTTTCATATATATACTCAATTCTTTCTTTTGGGAACTTTAAATCAAGTGGTATGAAAGCACAACCTGCTTTTAATACACCGATTATTGAAGCAATCAGGTCACTAGTACGAGGAAGCATAATCAAAATATTACTTCTCGGTTTAACACCTTTTTTGATTAATGAATTAGCTATACGATTTGCTTTACTGTTAAGTTCTTCATATGTTAATGAGTCATCACTTGCAACAAGTGCAATTTCATCCGCTTTGGTTGCAACTTGTTCTTCGAAACGTTTATGCAAGAAAGGATTGACAACCTCTTCAAATTCAGGTAATAAGAGGTTAGGTGCAAGCTCAATTTCATTAATTCTTAATTTATCCATATCATTAACGAAGAATTGGACTAAAATATATTTAATGGCATCCAAGAATTTTTGAACATATTCTTCAGTGTAAATTTGATTATTATATTCAATATAAATTCCAATATTTTCACCATCATCATAAATATCCAAGTTAATCTTGTAATCTGTTGCTACAGTACCGTCAAGCTCCTCCATAGCATAAGTGTTTCCATTCAATTCAAGATTATCAGTTTCAAATGCTCCATGATATGCATAGAAGAATTCAGGTTTTAATTGATAATCCTCTGAAAGTTTAGTGTATGAATAATTACTGTGTACTAATGAATCTTTCCAGGATTTGTCGACAACTTTAATATAGTCTTCAATTAACATGTCTCTTTTTGAACTGTCAACCATTATTGGAAGCGTTTTAACCAGCATTCCTTGAGTGTTGTAGTAATTGGAGTTTGACCTACCATTGAAGATAGTTGTTATCAATGCCTTATCAGAGAATGTGAATTTATTTAAAGCCAATAATGTAGCACTCATGAACAGAACATTTGGACTTATTGAATGATCCTGACAAAACATTCTCACAAAGCTTGAACTGACAGAATCACCGATAAGTTTGATTTCAGCTTCATCAGGATTTCCATTCAGGTTTGGAGTTAAAACAGTTGATTCAAATCCTTGAGCAAACTTATTTTTATAGAACTCTTTTGAAACTTCATTTTCAGCGAGTTCCTCTTCAATTAAACTGTAAGCATATCCGTCTACGATTTCACTATCGATTTCCTCACCGTTATACAGACTGATAATATCTTCAAAAAGAATGTCCTGTGAAACACCATCAGTGATAATGTGATGAATATCAGTAAACAGTACTGTTTCACTTGGAGTTTTATAGATTTTGAATTTGAATAACTGATTTTCTTCTATCGGAATGTAGCTGATATCATTTTCCATCATCTCTTCATTTGTAATTGAATCCACTTCGACAATTTTAATATCTTCAATTTCAATATCATCACATCTTTTTTGTCTTAATTCACCTTCAGGAGTAGTGATTATTCTTGTTTTGAGATATGGATGGGCTTCAATAGCATCAATAATTGCCTGTTTGAGTCTAAACGGATCTATATCGCTGCCAAAGCGTATTGCTGAAGGCATTGTATACTTGATTTCCTGTGTCTGCATACATTCATAGTAGATACCTAACTGGTTGGAGGTCAATGGGAACAGTTCCATTGTCTCAGCAGTCTTAATAATTTCTGGAATATTGATTTGAGTATCGATATTGTTGTCTATTCTATCTGAAAGACTTCGAATTGTAGGATTGTTGAACAGGTCAGTTATCTCAATGTTAATTTCAGTTTCATTATAAATCATTGAATTCAATTTCATCAAGGTTAATGACGTGAATCCTAATGTATATAAATCATCAGTAATACCAAATTCTTCTGCACTTGTAAGTGATGAAACGAGTTTGAATAATTTTTTCTCTGTTTCTGTTTCAGGTTCAACATGATTAAGTGCCAATGAAGGTTCAGGCAACGCTTTCATGTCTGTTTTTCCATTCGGCAATTGTGGAATTTCATCCAATTGCATGAATACTGTCGGAACCATGTACTTAGTTAACTTGCTTTGCAGGTAGCGTTTCAAGAGTTTAGTGTCAATATCCTCTTCAGCAGTAAAGTAAGCGCATAAATGTTCGCCACCATTCATTTCTTTAATTGCAACGACAACACGTTTGATATTAGGGAATCTGGAGATATTAGATTCAATTTCACCTATTTCAATTCTCAATCCTCTGAGTTTGATTTGGTTGTCGATTCTTCCTTTAATATCAATGTCTCCATCAGGAAGTTCTATTGCATAGTCTCCACTTCTGTAGTATGGGATGTCATTTATGGTTAAATACACCTCTTCAGTTTTTTCAGGCATGTTGTAGTATCCTTTACCGACACCAGTACCTCCAATGTATAGCTCTCCCATTACACCTTGAGGCAGAAGTTTTCCGTCAATATCCCTTACTTCAGTTACATAATTTTGCAATGCTTTACCAATAGTAATAACATTCGGATCAGTTATTTCCTTATAGTTGGAAGCAATAGTTGCTTCTGTTGGTCCGTAACTGTTGTAGACTTTTGCATCACAGTATTGTTTTACCTCATTGAATGCTTTGGCTGAGAATTGCTCTCCTCCCATAACAATACAATGAGCACAGCCAATCACTTCACAGAACTCATCAACTTCTAGGTAAGATATTAACCTTGATGGTGTGAATTCCATGACTTGAGGTTTTTCTGCTTTAATTAACTGTATTAAGTCAACCACATTCTTGATTTCTGTATCATTAGCAAAGATTATTTTAATTCCATTAGTTAAACCTGTAAGGATATCCTCAAGAGATGTGTCGAATGCAATTGTTGCAATGCTCAATAGATTATCATATTCACATTTAGGATTTCCTTCAGTTTCATTACATGCATTTTCATGACTAATCATTACTCCTTTAGGTTTTCCTGTGGAACCTGAAGTATAAATCATATATGCAGTATCATCAGGAGATATTTCGACATCAGGAGCTTTAACATTATCCTCTTCAAGCAATTCATTAATGTTTAATGATATTTCAAAGGTTTCATTTGAGATAATATAATCCGCTTCACTGTTTTCATAAATATATTCAATTCTGTCTTTAGGATATTCCAAGTCTATTGGGATGAATCCACAACCTGCCTTTAGAATACCAATTATTGATGCGATTAAATCAGCAGTTCTTGGAAGCATTATCAGAATATTATGTTTCGGTTCAACTCCACGTTTAATCAAACCGTTAGCAACACGATTACTTAACTCATCCAATTCACGATAAGTGTATTCTTTTCCGTTGGATACCAATGCAATGTCATCAGGTTTGCTTTCCACTTGTGATTCAAAACGTTTATGGATAAATGGATTTTCAAGAGGGATGAATGTTGGTTTTTCTTTAGTTGTTTCAAGTTCAACATCACAGATTCTGAATGTCTCAACATCATTTTCAATGAATTGGTTCAATACTGTTTCAATTGAATCTAGGAATGTTTTTACATAATCCTCAGAGTACAATTTGTCATTGTAGGAAATTCCAATATCTATTGTGGTTTCCTGTTTAAGCACTGAAATATCAATTTTATATTCTGTTTCCTTAGTTGCATCAGACAATTCATAGTTTTCATAATCATTACCGTTAATAACAAGATTTTCAGATCCGGAACCCTCATTATAAGCATAGAATATTTCAGGTTTTAACTGATATTCATCAGCAATATGAGTATATGGGTAAATACTATTGTTGATTGAATCTATCCAAGTTTTATCTACAGATTTAAGGAATTTTTCTATAGTTTGTTGTCTGTTTTCATTTTTAATAATCAGCGGTAAGGTTTTTACTAAAAATCCTTGGGTATTATAATAGTTAGGATTTGTCCTTCCATTGAATATTGTAGTAATCAATGTCTCATCACTGTAAGTGAATTTGTTCAAGCTCAATATCATTGCAGACATAACTAATGAATTGTGTCCAATTGAATGTTTTAAACAGAAATCATCAATTTTACTTATATCCAACCTACTATAAACGAATTTAATCACACCATCTTCTTCATCACCATTAATATCAGGAGTTAAAACAGTTGAATCAATTTCCTGTGACAGCTTGTCATCAAAGAATTTTTTTGCAGCATCATATCTTTCGCTGTTTTGCAGCTCATGCTCAATGAGGCTGTATACATAACCGTCAACAATTTCTTTTTCAATCTCATTATTTTCATATGCATTTCCAATTTCTTCAAATAGGAGTGCTTGTGATTCACCATCTGTGATTATATGGTGGAAATCACTGAATAATAAAACTTCTTCAGGAGTTTTATAAATCTTGAATCTGAATAATTGTTCGCCGTCTAATGAAAATGCTTTAACATCATTTTTAATAATGTCTTCATCACTAATTGAATCCACTTCAACAATCTCAATTTCATCTATTTCAGCGGAAATGTTCTTATACTGTTTTATTGAACCGTCTTCAGCAGTTACAATTCTTGTTTTAAGATATGGGTGTGCTTCAATTGCTATGATAATTGCTTCTTTTAATTTTTCAGCATCAATATCATGGTCAAACCTTGCAACAGCAGGCATTGTGTATTTGATTTCACCAGGACTTTGCATGCACTCATAATATACACCTAATTGATTTTCAGTCAATGGGAAGTATTCTTGAGTATTTGCTAATTCAATAAGTTCATCTAATTTTGATGATTGTTCATCATGATTCAAAATCTCATCAGAAAGCTTTCTGATAGTTGGACTGTTGAACAATATTGAAATGTCCAGATTAACATTCATTTCCTTATAAAGCAAAGTGTTTAATTTCATCAATGTTAATGATGTAAATCCTATAGCGTATAAATCATCAGTTACACCAAATTCATCAGTTCCAATTAACTCTGAAGTGATATCGAACAGTTTTTGTTCTGTTTCATTTTCAGGTTTTATATTTTCCAGTTCTAATTTAGGTTCCGGCAATTTCTTGGTATCGGTTTTACCGTTAGGCAATTGTGGAATTTCATCCAATTGCATGAACACAGTCGGAACCATGTAATATGTTAACCTTTCTTTTAGGAATTCCTTCAATGAGTCTGTATCTATTTCTTTTTCAGCGGTGAAATAAGCACATAAATGATCGTTGTTGTTGATTTCCTTAATTACAACAACAGCATTTTTAACATTAGGGAATTTGTTAATGCTTGATTCAATTTCACCAATTTCAATTCTGAGTCCTCTTAGCTTGATTTGATTGTCTATTCTTCCCTTAATGTCAATGTCACCATCAGGCAGCTCAATTGCATAGTCCCCACTCTTGTAGTATGGGATATTGTTAATTGTAAGATATACTTCTTCAGTTTTGTCAGGCATGTTATAGTATCCTTTACCGACACCAGTACCTCCAATGTATAGTTCTCCCATGACTCCTTGAGGCAGAAGTTTTCCGTCGATATCCCTTACTTCAGTTACATAGTTTTTAAGAGCTTTACCGATTGTAATGTTTTCTGGATCTGTGATTTCTTTATAATTGGATGCAATTGTTGCTTCTGTTGGTCCATAACTGTTGTATACCTTCGCATCACAGTATTTTTTAACTCCTTCAAATGCTTTGGCTGAGAATTGCTCTCCACCCATAACAATACATTCAGCACAGTCAATCACTTCACAGAACTCATCAACTTCCAGATAAGATATCAATCTTGAAGGAGTGAATTCCATTACTTGAGGCTCATACTCCCTGATTAGTCTGATTAAATCAACAATATTCTTGATTTCTGAATCATTAGCAAATATTATTCTGATACCATTTGTAATACCTGTTAAGATATCTTCTAAGGATGTATCGAATGCAATTGTTGCAATACTTAATAGATTATCATATTCACATTTTGGATTTGATTCAGCCTGGTTACATGCATTCTTATGTCCAATCATTACTCCTTTAGGCAATCCTGTTGACCCCGATGTGTAAATCATGTATGCCAAATCATCAGGTGAAATTTCAACATCAGGATTTAAAGTATTTTTCTCTTCAAGCAATTCATAGATATCCAATTCATTATCTGCTTTTCCATCAGAGGTTATGATGTAATCTGCCTGACTGTTTTCATAGATATAATCAATACGTTCCTTAGGATATTCCAAATCAATAGGAATAAATGTACATCCTGCTTTTAAGATACCAATTATTGTTGCTATCAGGTTGCTGTCCCTTGGAAGCATTGCTAAAATGTTGCTTCTTGGCTCAACACCTTTTCTAATAAGTGCATTAGCTATACGATTTGATTTAATGTTAAGCTCTTCATTGGTTAATGTAGCATCTGTTGCAACAAGTGCAATGTTGTCAGGATTTACTTCAACCTGTTTTTCAAAGCGTTTGTGGATGAATGGAGTTTCAACAGGTTTAAAAGTAGGTATTTCTTTTGAAGTTTCCAATTCCACTTCACTAATACACAATTCATTGATGTCATTTTCCATAAATTGGGTTAAAACAAGTTGCATGGACTTAATAAATGTTTTAATGTATCTTTCACTGTATAATTCATCATTATATATGATTATGAAATCAATATTATCTTCTGTAACATCAATATCAAAGTTAATTTTATATTCAGTTACAGCCAATTCATCTGAAACTAATTCTCTTTCTTCCCAAACATTTCCATTAATTATACGAGGTCCTGAATTATAAAATTCCTGATATGTAAAGAAGAACTCAGGTTTTAGTTGATATTCTTCTGCAATATTTGTGTATGGGTAAATACTATTACTCATTGTGTCTTTCCATACTTCATCAATACCATTTATGAACTCTTTTATAGTTTCATGTCTATTTTCATTGTTGAATATTAATGGAAGTGTTTTTACCAGGAATCCTTGAGTGTCATAATATAAAGGATTAGATCTTCCATTGAATATGGTTGTAATC
>Ga0256407_10005155_pt1 | contig 21218 bp, 14 predicted proteins | sample RumenRJG_04DNA_FD_193489 | JGI IMG/M metagenome (GOLD analysis project Ga0256407, IMG submission 193489) | Bovine rumen microbial communities from Lethbridge, Alberta, Canada - RJG_04 | ecosystem: Host-associated > Mammals > Digestive system > Stomach > Rumen | place: Canada: Alberta... | reverse complement strand
CCAAAGAACGGCGTCGGTTAACATCGCTTCAAACGCGCAGACGGGCGCGTCTTCATATTGCGGAAACTGATTCGCCTGTGAAAACGCTTCGTTCTTTTTAAGATTCGCTTTTAAATCAAGCGTCGACTCCTTCTCGAAGACGACCTGCCCAGAGGGATCGATCAATTTGAGGCAAACCGTCGCGTCGGAAATATCGCGCGCAATTTCCGGGGTCGTCTCGACCTTGACAAGGGCGGAACCTTTGACGGGCGTTTCGGGCTCGACGCGAGGCGTCGTCACAATGACGGCTCCCTGCGGAAGCCAAAGGTCTTTCGAACACTTAATCAGTTCGACGGCGCGATAGATTCCCGCGCCTGGATACCAACGGGAACGATGTTCTCGCGTGTCGCAACGAACTTCAATTAGGTTGTCCGCGTCCGACTTCAAAAAAGGCGTAATATCAACTTGAAACCCAAGATAACCGTAGTCCCAACCGCCCGCGTAACGACCGTTGACAAAGACCTCCGGAAACGACATAACGCCGTCGAACCCCAAGACGAAACGCTTGTCGGCGTCGCTCGCGTCGACATGAAGGTCATGACGATAAACGCCGACCCCGCGCCAGAACGTCTTGCCCGTCGCCCCGTCGAGGGACGCGTCAAATCCGCGTTCGATCGCCCAATCGTGAGGCAATCGGACGCGCTTCGCCTCTCCCGTCTTTTCTTGGGGCTCCGCGTCGCCTATTTTTAGGGAACGAATCGACTCGGAACGAACGTCGTCGGGCGCGACGAGCGCAAAACTCCAGCCGTCGTTAAAGTTAAGCGTTTCGCGCGCCGATGTTTGAGCGAGCGCAACGAAAAGCGCGGTCGTCCCGAAAGCGGCGAAAAGCGCCGTTCGCGTTAAACGAGTGATTGTAAACGCCATAATTCGCTCCTTTCATAAGCGAAGATTCAAATCGTCGTGAAACGCGACAAGCACGGCGAAGGGAACGTCCTTCGAGAATCAAACGTCGCGATTGCGAGGCGACGCCGTTCACTCGAGCGTGAACTCAAAATTCTGCTTATCGCCGGGATACCACGCATGTTCCCGCGTCGTTGGCGAGATCGCGAAAAGGGGCGAGAACGTACGGACCTTGACCGTCTTCATATCGCGAGAAAACTCGACGAGTTGGAGCCACCCGTCGCCGCCGTTTCCTTCCCATCCGCCCCCCATCGCCTGCATGTCGCAAAGGAGTTGCGCAACGTTCTTTCCAGCCGCGTTCTTGTCAATACGGAAGCCGGTGCAACCGTCCATGTCGTCCGCCTTAGAATGATGTCCGCTAACGACCATGCGAATATTTGCCGTCGGGTAAACAAGTTCGTTCCAGATTTCTTCGCCCGAACGTCCTCCCTCTTTATTGAGACCGTAACCCTCCCTAGGGTCGCGAATGCAATCGTCCGTATAAGGACGTAAGTAAGAGTGAGTTACGACAATTCCGAACGCGTCGGCGTTTTCAGGGCGTTCAAAAACGCTCTTCGCCCACTGCAAAGTTTCTGGACGCGGCGCGAATTCCAACGCGACGACGACGATTCGCTGTCCGTCGGTTCCTTTAAACTGATATGCGGCGTTTTCAAGCGTCTTTGCGCCGTACGCGTTTTCAAACATCTCAAAAAGAACGCCTTGAAGCGCAGAATTGCGCTCTGGCGGGAAATAATCGTTAAACCGCGTCTCGCGATTGAGTGAAGAACGAGTTCCATAATGATTGCCGTCAGGATAAATGTACGGACCATAGTCATGGTTGCCCGTTACGTTCACATAGGCGTAAATTCCGTCGAGGCGTGAAAACGCCTTCGAACAAGCGTCCCACATCTGACGGCTCGTCTGATTAGCGTACTTTCCGTCCGGTTTCTGCAGATTATTCGATTCGACCAAATCGCCAACACAGATAACCTGCTGAATATTGAGCGTTTCCTTATTTTCGGCAATCCATGCGGTCATCAACTCAAAAACGCCCTGATTTCTACCATAGCGCGTATAAGCTTGAGGATCGGGAATAACGACCATCGTCCAGCCCCCGTCCTGCTGTAGCGCGGGCGCCACATACGCGTCCTTCACATCTTGAGCGATAAGGGAGGTTGAAGAACAGAAAGCAAGGATCAACAACAAAGAAACAATCCATTTTTTCAACATTGGCGCACCCAATTACGATGATTAAAGCGGGGATTTTCCAAGTATCGCGTTCCTATCGACGCATCCTTCGATGATACCGAGCCAAAGTTCTAAAGTCAAGGCGACGAGGAAAACGTTTGATATGTCAAGCGTCTGGTAAGCGTGGGACGTTTTTCTAAAAAAAAACAACGGGGGCTTTCGCTACTGGCGGCGATAGAGTTATAATGGACTGCGTGGTTGCGAATTGCTCGTCGTTGCAACTCAACCGACAGAACCAATAAGGAGAATTGCCGTGTTCAAAAAAGCGTTATTGGCGATTTGCGTTCTTCTTCTCGTCGCGACGACGCCAGTCGACGCCGGCGCGCCTCGCTTTAAAGCAAGACTTTGTAACAACTGTGCTTTTGGCTCCAAAAAAGAAAATTGCGTCAAATGTGGAAAGTGGGCGCCAAACGGTTATTCGCCTGCCGGTTTATGCAATAACTGCGGATTCGGCTCTAAGGTGGAGTACTGCGTAAAATGTGGAAAATGGGCGCCAAACAACTATGCCGAGGCAAGACTCTGCAACAACTGTGCGTTTGGCTCTAAAAAAGAAAATTGCGTCAAGTGCGGAAAGTGGGCTAATTGACCATTCCAGATAGTACGTCTAGAATAACGCGTTTCTTTAAGTAGAGCAAATCAATATGACCGAAAGAAACGATTTAGACGACACGAACGGCGCCTTGTTTTACGAGGGAACGTTCCTTCGTTCCGCTTTTTGCTATGTCCTCGCGTTCGTCAAAGGAAAGAATCTCAAGACGACGATCATCTTACTCTACGCCGTCTTTGCGTTGACCTTTTGGAAATACGTTCCTCCGACGCCTAAATTGGCCGATCCGGAAACAGGACGTTGCGTTTTGACGATCGACGGTCAAACACTCGTCAAGCCCCTCGATGGATCGTCGAGCGTCGCCCCTCTCCTCTTCCTCTGGAACGCCCGCAAAATCTGGTCGGCGTTCTTCATCATGGGAGTCGTTCCGGCTTGTGTTGTTAAATTCGTTTTTCACGAACGCCTCGCCGACTATGGACTTTTTCTTAAATCGCCCAAAAGGATCGCGACGTCGTGTCTTTTTTTTCTTCCGTTGTTTCTCATTACGGGATGGGCAAGCGGATACGTAAAAGGATTTTATAACGTCTATCCTTTCAATTCACTGGCAGGATTGTCATGGCCGTGTCTACTCGTCCACACCGCGTTATATTTCTTCCTCTACTATCTTTCTTGGGAATTTATGTTTCGAGGATTTATACAACTCGGGCTCGCACAGACGCTTGGAGCCGCTCCCGCCGTCATGATTCAAGTAGTCTTATCGACGATGCTCCATTACGGTCATCCTATCACTGAAACGCTTGGCTGCATTGCTGGTGGAATTCTTTGGGGCTATCTCGTTTTTCGAACGAAATCAATCTGGTCCGGATGGGCGCAACACGCGCTACTTGGAATCGCGCTCGACTGGAGTCTCGTTCTCCATGCGTGTTAATCTTCAAGCGTTCTTGTCTTCATCGAGGTCAAAATGCGGTATCGACAAATTGGAACGACGGAAATTGAAGCGTCTGTAGTCGCGCTTGGAACGTGGGTCATGGGCGGCTGGATGTGGGGTGGTTGCGACGACGCCGTCGCCGAACGCGCCGTTCAAACGGCCCTCGACGCAGGAATTACTCTAATCGACACAGCGCCGATCTATGGGTTTGGACGAGCGGAAGAAACGGTCGGTCGTGCGCTTCAAAAACGCAGGGATTCCGTCGTCCTCGCGTCCAAGTGCGGTCTCTATTGGAATTATGCGCCGCTTCCCCCCAATTGTGGCGAATTACACTGTTTTGCGGACGACGCAGGACGAACGCAAACGCTCGAAAAATACGCCGTCTATCGTTGGCTCCGCCCTGACGTCATCCGTCGTGGCGTCGAAGACAGTCTTCGGAGACTAAAAACAGATTATATCGACGTCATGCAGGTTCATCACGTATCCGACCATACTACGGCTATCGCAGACACGATGGGCGAGTTGGAAGAAATGCGTCGCGAGGGCAAAATTCGCGCAATTGGCGTCTCCAACGCTAATCGTTCACAATTTGACGAATATTGCGCGCACGGCGTCCTCGACGTCGATCAGGAACGTTATTCAATGCTCGACAGAAGAATAGAAACTAACGGTCTTCTCGAAGGTTGCAAAGAAAAGAAAGTCTCTCTTTTTGCGTATTCGCCCCTTGAAAACGGCCTTCTCACGGGAAAACTCGATCCGAGCCGCGTTTACAACAAAGGAGACCTGCGGCTCAACTCCCCTAAATTCACAAAAGAGGCAGTTAAGAGAGTCAACGCGGCGCTCGAGGCAATCTTTGAAATTGCGCGTCGATATAATCTTGAAGTTGGTCAGTTTGCGGCCGCTTGGGTTCTCTCTCGATACGAAAAAGCGTTTGTCCTCTGCGGCGCGAGGACGCCTGAACACGCTCTCTTTCATGCCGCGGCCGGCGACGCCGTCATCTCCCCGGAAGATGCGGAAGAAGCCGACGCCATTCTGCGTGAATTCGAGCTGCTCGCTCGTAAGTAATTCTCGGCGAATATAGAGTTTTTATTATAAAAGGCGGCGTCAACCGACGTCGCCTTTATGCATGAAACGCAATCTGCGCCCTTAACCCGCGATTCTGAGATTTCTTCTCCGCGACGTGCCGACGCGCAAAGAGCGAGCGTTAAGATCACGGACAATCTCTTCGGCGACAACGACTGCTCGAGCCGCTCGATCGCCTGGAACGACAGAACGTTCGCCCTGTATAATTGCGGAAACAAAGTTCTGCATCTCAAGCGCAAGCGCGTCGACAGGCTCGTGAACGAGTTCAATCGTCTCGAATTCGTCTTGCATAAAAGTTGAAACGCGAGGCGCCATTTCCGTAAGAGACACTGAAGCCGGCGAATAAACGCCGTTAAGCACGTCGTCCTTCGGAGAAACAAGCGTTGCGGAACGCGCGGCAAAATCAATCTGAACCGACTTCGTCGGCGTTTGAAGCGTCATATATCGACGCGCGCGTTGCTCCACTCGCGACGCCTTAAATCGCGCAATCGAACCGTTCTCGAAGAAAAGCGTGGCAAACGCGGTATCTTCATAACCGCCGAGTTGTGAAAACCCGAGCGCTGAAACGCGCTCGACCTTCGAAGGAATCAACGAAAGAACGAGTTCAAGATCATGAATCATCAAGTCAAGCGTCGCGCCGACGTCGGTCGAACGAAAAGTGTATCCGCTTGTTCGTTCCGCTTCGATCGCGACAGGCTCCAGCCCCGTTCTTACGTCGTCCAGTCGTTCGACGGCGGCGCGCCAAGCAGGGTTATGTTGTTCAACGTGTCCGCCTTGAAAAACAAGACCCTTTTCTCGCGCGATCCCCGCAAGTTCTAGCGCCGTCGCGCCGCTGGTCGTAATAGGTTTCTCCATAAGAAGATGTTTTCCCGCATGGAGAACTTCACGTCCGATTTGCGCATGAAGCGCAGAAGGAGCGGCGACCACGACCGCGTCGACGCACGCTAGAAGATCTGAAAGAACGTCATACTCGGCGACGTTGAATTGATTAGCGACACGCTTACGATTTGTCTCGCTAACGTCGAAAACGCCAACAAAATCAACCTCGGCGTTGTTTGCCGCCTTGGAAGCGTGAAAACCGCCGAGCCGTCCTGTTCCGACGATCCCTTACCGCACTCTATCCATTGTTCCATCCTTAGAAAACGCTTGAGCCCGCTATCTCGCCGCCTCGACACGCTATTCGCAAAGCTCGAAAAGCGAAGCGACAAGGTCTGCGTTTTGTTGGTGTCCTGTTTTATACGCGCGAAACTCGCCTATCCAATCGACAGGCGCTAGAGCAAAATCGCCGACCATATCCAAAAGCTTGTGGCGCGCACACTCGTTGTCAAATCGGAGTTCGTTATCGATAATTCCTTCTGGAGCGAAAACGAGCGCGTCTTTCGCGGTCACTCGCTGACAGACGCCCATCGCGCGCAACGCGTTAGCTTCCTCAAGCGTTAGAAACGTTCGACATGGCGCGATTTCACGAAGATATTCCATCGGCGAAGCGCTGAAATTAAACGTCGCCTTTTGATTAGGAATCACACTGGGCCGGTCGTAGTGGAGATTGTACTCGTAGAAAGTTTCTTCAGAGAGGCTGGGAAGAATCTCAATTCTGGCGTCATCCGGCGTAGCGCCGTCCGGATAATAAACGCCCGGTTCCATAACTTTGATAGCCGACCGCCACGCTTGTTGCGAAACGACTCCCGCGTCCAAGAACGCTTTTAGAAAAGGAGCGCAAGAACCGTCGCATCCCGGAGCCTCAGGCGCGTCGACGACAACGTCGCAATTATCGACGCGCGCAGCGCGAAGCGCCGACAGAACATGTTCGACCATATCGACTTGCGCGGCGCCAACGGCAAGACTGGTCTGCCGCGGTTTCTGAATGCGATTTCTTACGTTCGCAGGGATCGGCGACGAATTCGGAAGATCGTCCCGAAAAAAACGGACGCCTGAATTTTCTGCCGCAGGTCGAAAAGAATAGACGACGTCGACGCCAGTCCAAAGACCAAAGCCAGCGACGTCGACCTGTCGCGCCAGCGTTTGTTGCCGACGCGACGTTTCGACCTTGACAACTCTAGGCGTCACCCTGAACATTCCAGCGCCTCCAAACGCAAATCAGCGTCGTGTTCCGGCTGCTGGCGAAGTCGCTGTACGCTGAGCCGCTGGCGCGGAGGTCTGAAGTTGACCGACGGCGGCCTGTTGACGCTGAGGACGCGCCGCGTTGATTGCTTGATCGCCAAGATTTGCAAGCGGCGAAGAATCAGCGGACGCGGCGCTCTTCGGCGCGCCGACAGACGCAACGAGCTGACTCTTGACTTGTTCTGTAATGTCGCACTCCGGACGATTCCAGACGATCGTATTCTGATCGGCTTCTTGAAGAGTCAGAAACTCTTCAGAAACGTTCGCGTCAGGGTCGGCGGTAATCTTAACCTTAGAATGGACAATAAGAACGCCGTTTTGTTTTGCAACTTCTTGAATCGCCGCCTGAAGATCCTTATAGGCGCGGAACAATAGCTGCGTGCGTTCCATCACGACCTTCTGCTGAGCGTCTTCCGCCTTGAACTGCGCGTCGCTGAGTTCTTTACGGATGGCTCCCATCTGCTCGTCATATTCGGGCGTGCCAACCTTATACGCCTGCTGAAGCTTATTGAGCCGATCCTGCGCTTCCTGCTGCGCTTTGGTAAATTCGATCTGGACCATTTGAAGTTTCTGGGTCAGCGCGGGAATTTGATCGGCGACGATTGGATGATTCGACAAAACGGCGCGAAGATCGACGACCCCGACAAGAAGATTACGCTGCGGCGCGCGTTGAGCGGTCGCGCCATTCGTAGCGGCGGGCTGTTGGGCCTGCGCTGTCTCGACGGCAATGCAGAGGGAAGCGCAAAGAAGCGCAGAAAGAATCAGACGAATTTGTTTCACTTTAACTCTCCTTGAAACGTCGCGAGACGTCACACAACCCAATTTCACGTTCTATTTCATGAACGCCGGAACGGCAGGCGTTTTTTCTTTTACAACAACGGAACGCCTGAAAAATAAGGAATCGCGCGGCGATTCCCGCGTTCCTCGGCGGAGATGGTGGAATATTTTCGCTAGTGTGTAAAGGGCGATTTGTCCCTTTTTCTACCTTTAAGACAAAAAATTCACAAAATATTGCGCGTTCTGGCGTCACGACTCGCTCCTCTGTATAATGAGGACGCGCGCTGTGGCGTTTGTTTCCTCTTTTGAGGCGCGTTTTTGTAGTGATCGAATTGAACGCGGAAAGCCGACATGAAAAAAGCAGTTACCCTCCGCCGACGTAAGACGTTAACGTCGTCGGCAATTCTACGATTCGCCGTTCTGCTTTGTGTAATCTTTTTGATAAGATCCGTCGCTGGAGCCGAAGTAGAGCCGCTAGCGCCGAACGCTCCTGGTCGGCTCCCGCTACAAATAGACGGACGTTCCGTTCTCCCAGACGTTGGATGTTTCTGGTCTTTCGATCTCGCGGGAGACGACTATAAAAATATGATCGACGCAATCGCGCCGACAAACGCGTTTGACGTTCTATCGATTACGTTGCGCTCCCAAAAATATTTCGACGGCAACCAAGAGGCCGTCGCTGCGACAAAACGCGCCGCTGAATACGCTTTCGAAAAATATGGGATTAAGACTCTTCTTGATCTCGATTTACGCATAGCGCGTTATGATTTTGAAAAGGTTCGTCCTGACCTCCTGCAAGAACGTCTCCTTTTCGCGCGCAAAGAAATCTCAAACAACGATTCAAATATTGCTTTTACGTTTCAAACTAACGTCCTCTCCGATCATTACACGGGTTCAAGTCCTTACTACGTTCGCGGAGGCCGAGTCGTCAAGGCTTGGACTTACGCCTGTGACGCAAAAGGCGTTATCGACCCAAAATCGATTCGAGACGTTACGTCGGCGGCGCGTTGGAATGACAATCGACGTTCTATCGAAAGCAAGCTAGGGTATGAAGTTGACGACTCCGTTGACGATTCGTTAGAGGTGACCTTCGATAAAAACGCGTTGCCCCAAGAAAACGCTAACATCGCAGTCGCCGTCGCGTTCCGTTATTCTTACCCAGATCTTTTTGCCGACGAAACGTTAGAACTAGAAAAACGCGTTTTTGAACAATACAAGGACGTGCCGACGCTTGGCGGCTATAAAGACGAATGGGGATTTCCTCCCAATTTTAACCGCGACGAACGTCTTGACGATTTCTGGTTTTCGGAACGCATGGCGCACGCTTATGCTCGTCAGTATGTTGGTCGCGACCTTGTGGACGATTTGTTCCTCGCGTTTCAACCACAAAAAGGACTGGAAAAGGAGCGCATACGCGTCGTCGACCAATACCGTAAACTTTGTTCCGATCGAGCGGTCGCCTTCGAAAAACAATGTTATCGACTCAACAAAGAGATATGGGGCGACGACGCCTTCGTCGGCGTTCATTGTACGTGGTTCCCTTGGCCGAACGTGCTCGAAATGCGTAAAAATGGGATCATGTGGTGGAAATCTCCGCGAGACGTAGCGCAAACGGACGAATTCGTCCCCTTTTGCATTCGCAATTCGTTGGCTAAAGGTTGCGGTTCGCTTTGGATCAATATGTTCTACGCAAGGCAATCGGATCCTTACGTTGAAGAACATTGGACGTCGGCAGCCTCTGGCGGTCGCGTCCACCTCCACTCTATCTACCCTCGAGATGAGAATTCCCCGTCGAATCCGCTAGAATCTAGACTACTTCCCATTGTTGGAGACGCAGGCGTCAATAGAATTCGCGAAAAAATTCGAATGTTAAATCTTGTCTCCAATTCGCAGATTGATTCGCCAGTCGCCGTCGTCTTCGGAAGGATTGGAGCCTCGAACCCCTTGCGTTCTGAATATTTGGCGGTTGGAGTCGATATTTGTGACCTGATTTCGTCGAAGGGCTATCCTACGGATCTTATCCCCGTCGACGAAGTTTTTTCTAATCGTCCTGACGGAACGCCAAAATGGCAAGTTAGGAATTCGCACTTGGCTTACGGCGATCAACAATATTCGGCGATTTTGCTCTACGGCGAAAGCGACGCAGAAAAGGACGCTTGGCTCGCCCTCCATGAACTCGCCGACAAGACGTCTAATTGTCGGACTAAATTTATCGTCGTTCCGGTCGCCGCCACGCGCAAAGACAAAGAAGCGTTGGCGACGGAAGCGATCGACGTCGCAACGCTCGAGGGAGTCGTCCGTCAGACGCCGTGGGTTCGCGATCGTTATGCCTTCGGAAACGAAGAAGAGATTTCATATAGACCTCCGAGAACCTCCGTTTCACGATTCCTTGACGGTTCTGTCCTCTGGATTGCCTCTACAGAAAGCGATTTTGGCGATCCAATCGTCCTCAACAAAGAAAAAATTGAACTGAAACGCGGAAGCTACTCGCCTGAGATCTCCGTCGTAGCAAACGGCGTTTTCTTGACGCGTTTCGACGACCAAGGGGAACTCGACGCCGTCGTCGCCTCCGAGGTAAAGTCCTTAACAGTCGGGGAACTTTCGTTTGTCCTTTCTGACGACGAAATTGGCGCCGATCCAGTTGACATTGCTGTTTGGAAAGACGCCAACGGTCAATGGCGCGGCGTTTTCCAACGCCACGACAACGTTCTTCCGCCGGCGTTACAAAAGATCGTTCCTAAGTGGAACTATCTCCAAAGACGTTAATCCGTTCCACTCCTTCAAATTTCAAGGAAGACGCTAAATGGCGCCGTCCGAACAATTCTCCATTTAACATTTCGCCAGAGGGTTATGTTATGAAGTTTTCCATTCTAAGAATCGCGTTTCTTTCGGCGACGTCTTTTATCGTCGCTCTCTGTTTTACCGTGGTTCCTTGCGAAGCGCAGAACCCAACAATCGCGCCGGCCAATTACGACGAAGCGCTCGTCCCCCAATACGTCCTCCCCGATCCACTCGTCGCCGAAGACGGGACGAAAATCGAAACGCCGGAACAATGGCGTGAAAAACGCCGTCCCGAAATTTTGGAACTTTTCAAAAAGAACATGTTCGGTCAGTTCCCAGAAGCGGATCTTTCTAAAGTTAAATCCGAAGAAACAGTTTCCGTGTCGGATTCGCTTGGAGGAAAAGCGACTCGTAAGGAAATTAAGATCTATTTCGACGCTCCGAACGAATTCCCGCAGGCGACCGTGCTACTCTATATTCCCAACGATCGTCAAGGTTCTGTTCCAGTATTCGTCATGCCGAATTTCCAGGGAATTCACACGACGACAGACGACCCAAGCGTCAGCGCTTATAAAGTCGAAAACAGCACTCATAATTTGGACAAGACTCTCGACGACGTCCGAGGAAAAGCTAAATCTCGTTGGGCGTTCGATATGATCGTGAGTCGCGGATATGCCGTCGCAACTGTTTTTTATGAAGAAATCGAGCCGGACGTCATGTGCAACTTCACACGAGGAGTCCATCCGCTCTTTACGAACTTCGATTTGAACGCCGACGATTATCCCGCGACGATTGGCGCGTGGGCATGGGGACTTTCGCGCGTTCTAGATGCGCTCGGCTCCGTTGACGGAGTCGACGTTAAGAAAGCAATTGTCGCCGGTCACTCCCGACTCGGAAAAACGGCGCTTTGGTGCGGCGCTAACGACGAGCGCTTCGCCGCCGTAATCTCTAACAATTCTGGATGCGGCGGCGCCGCGTTGTCGCGACGTCAGTTTGGCGAACGCGTCGACCGTATCAACGCGTCTTTTCCGCACTGGTTTACGAAAAAATTCCACGAATACGGCGACAAAGTCGACCAGCTTCCGATCGACCAGCATGAACTCATCGCGCTCATCGCGCCGCGTCCCGTTTACGTCGCCAGCGCCAGCGAAGACTTGTGGGCCGATCCCAAGGGCGAATTCCTATCCGCTCTTAACGCCGATCCCGTCTACAGACTGCTCGGAACCGACGGTTTTGGCGGCGTTACGGAGCAACCCGACGTCAACGCGCCCGTCGGAGCGACGATTCGCTATCACAAGCGCGCCGGCGGACACGACGTTACCGATTTCGACTGGGAACAGTATCTGAATTTCGCCGATTCGATCTTCAAGAAGTGACGTCTGCTTTTAAACGTCCCTTATGTTGTCCCATTTCAACGAACCTCGAACCAATAACTGACAGATATAGCAAAGTCCTATGCAAGCGTCCGAGCCTAAAAAAGAATCTTCTCTGTCTAGTCCGCTCTTGCTCCTTTTCTTGGTAGCGTTATTGGTTCGAGGCGTCGCGGTCTTCGTTTCTCCAAGTTCGTTTGACGCCGATCCCGATCAGTACATGACGCTCGCGGAAAATTGGTATTCCTACGGAGTCTTCGGATACCGCGAGACCCCGACCGCGTTTCGCCCCCCTCTTTATCCCGCGGTCTTAAGGGAATTGATTTTATGCCGAGCATCCTCAGAACGTCCTAAAATTAAAACCACAAAGTCCGATAAAGCTGAGAAAAAAATCGTCCAGTCCTCTCGCAAAGAAAACGCTAGCCAAGTCGCCGTTTTTTTCGATCAGAATGTCGCGCTCTCTCGAAACGCTTCTGTCGCGCTTCTTCATTGGGTTTTGGGCGTATCCACCGTCATTTTCGTATGGCTCTTTGCTCGTCGCGCTGGGCTTTCGCCAATTTTGGCGTTGCTGGCGGGGATTCTTGTCGTTTTTGATCCCATTCTGCTCCAGCAATCGCGTCTTGTCATGACGGAAACAATGGCGGCGTTCTTCTCAGCTCTCCTTTTGTTAACGACGACTGTCGTCGTTCAAAGACGCGACGCAAAATTCTCATACTTTAGATATGCGCTTGTCGGCGTACTCTATGGACTGGCGGCGCTCTGTCGTCCGGCTTTTTACGTCTTTGCCGGTCTTGTTCTTCTCAATCTCGGCGTTGTGGAACTCGTCTCTCTCGTCGTTAAAGCTCGAGAGCATAGAGGCGGCGCAGTCTCAAGTCTTTGCGGTTCAGTTCTCCGGCTCGCTTGTTTCACCCTTGGAATAGCGCTCGTAGCCGCGCCGTGGGCGTTCCGAAACGATCGCGTCTTTGGCAAGCCTATCCTGACGACAACCCACGGAGGTTACACCCTTTATCTTGCCAATAATCCTGAAATCTATACGCACTATCGCTCGTCGTCTCCTTTCAGTCTTTGGAACCCGGAGCCGTTTCATGAAAGAGATAGAAAAGAATTCAAGGAGACGGTAAAAGCAAACGGACTCAAAGACGGAACGATTGAAATGGAATTGTTTAACGACGAAAGGTATCGTGAAAAAGCGTTTGAAACAATTCAGAACGACCGTAGTGGATTCTATTATTCATGCGTTATTCGAGCTTGCGAGCTTTGGCGTTTTCTCCCGAACGACGTATCCTCGTTCTCCAAAGAGTCTTCATCGGAACGTGAAAAGTCGTTCAAAGGCGTTCCACTGTCAAAAATCGTCGATTTTGCGCGACGCTCCGTCGCGGTCTTTTATCTTTTTGAGTTTTTCCTAGCGCTTCTTGGATGTCTCGCGCTTTGTCGTCGTTCAAAGTTCTCGTCAGATGGCGAATCCACGCCCAAAGCAAGACTATTGGAATCGTCTTTCGTTTGGGGGTTTCTGCTTGTCCTCTCGGTTCAGCTCCCTCACCTCTTTTATTGGACGAATATGCGCATGAGAGCGCCTCTTGAAGTGTTTGTGCCAATTCTTGCCATTATGAGTCTTACATTATTTCAGAATAAACGCTCTTGCTCGAGGCCTTAAATCCGTTATAATTCTCAGGTCAAGTTTCCAGCATGAATATTTCTCATATTTTGTCCAAATTAAACGCTAAAAGCGCTGACAAAAAAAAACGAAACGCTACAATTACGGTTGAAGACGAGGAGTTTGGATCGTCGTCTTTGACTGTTCCTCCGATACGAGGACATTATGAGTTCCTCTGGTTGCGGGATTTCGTTGGTTTCCGTTTATAGCCTTTGAAAACGTTTGGCGCGAGTTGTTGCGATGTTTCGTTCGGCGTCCCTCTTATGCCTGGTTTTTTCGGTTTGCCTGCCGTCTTTATCAGTATGCGCTCAGACGGTTTGCGGGCAGGAAGTCCTGTTTGAGGATCGTTTTGAAGGGTCGCTTATGCCCGGTTGGGAGTGGCTTCGCGGCAACGCGCCCTGCCGACGTTTTGTCAACAATTCCCTCGAGATATTAACGGAGCCGTTCTCTTCTGGAGAAGCGCGCAACGCGTTGGTTAGACCGTTGAATTTTCTTCGGTGGCAAAACGGGGCGACTGTCGGGTCTTATCGGATTGAAACGGAGTGTTATTTCCTTGAAAAGCCGACGGCGCGGAACCAGCAATGCGGCGTCTATTGGATGCAAAACGACAGGGTTATTTTTAAACTCGTCTTCGCGAACGTCGACGGAAAAATGTACGTGTACCCCGGAAAGGTCCCTATCGAGACGCCAGGCGGACGTTTAAGAATGACCGTCTCTGGACGTAATGTCGTCGCGGAATTCTCTAGTCTTGACGAAACGACTTTTCGCCGCGTCTACGAAGGAAGAATCAATAGTTTGCCTACGGATCGCATTAGTCTCCAATGCTGGGGCGGTCAAAGCGACGGTTCCGTCAATGGAACCGAACTTGGACAATGGGCGAGATTTCGCTACTTTCGCGTTGAAAAACTCAGCGAATGACCGCGTCGCGTGGGAAACGAGCGAACAGTTCTAGCCTTATTGACCGACGCTTTAACGCGTCGGTCGTCGTTTCATCGATTCTTACCTCTTATCAAATAGAAGCGATTTTTCCATGTTAAAGGGCGTCGGCGTAGTCTGCTTTTCGGCATGTTACTTGATCGCGTTGTTCTTCGAGATCGCGAGACTCCGCTTTTCCAAAGAAGATAAGCTCTTGTTCGCGTGTTCGTATGTCGTTACTTTACTCGGTTGCATAGCGCATGCCGCTTTCCTCTATTATAACGACTTGCTCCAGAACGACCATTTTTTTGCAAGCGCGGGCGGTTGGTTTTCGGTACTCGCATTCGCGGTCGTGCTTGTCGCGCTTTTCCTTTCGCTAGTCGCTAAAACGCAGTTCAGTCTATTTCTTCTCCCTCTCGCGCTGGCGCTTTCCGTCGTGTCGCTTCGCGCAGGAAACGTCGCCTTTACTCCGGCGGCAACCTGCATTTGGGTTCGAGCGACGCATGCAACCGCGCTTCTCCTTGCAACGCTCGTCTCGTTCTTTGGCGCGCTTTGTGGCGTTATGTATTTCTGGCAACGAAATAGACTTCGTAAAAACGTCGCCGAAAGTTCTATGACGTTGCCTTCGCTTGAATGGTTGAGTCGCATGTGCCGATTCGCCGCAAACGCGTCTGTCGTCGCTCTGGGAATTGGCGTGGCAGGAGGCTTTTATTTGAAGGTTTTCTCCGGAACCTCGTCGCAAGCAGATCTAGCTTCCGTCGGAACCCCTTGTCTTTTCCTGTTGGCGCTCTTAACACGATTTCCCAAAAGACGAGCGCAATCGCTCGACGTCTGCGCTTTGAATTCGACTCACAACATCGTAGTCTGCGTCGCGATGATTGTATTTCTCCTTTTTGCCGCTTTTGGACCGTCTGGTCATTGGAAACGCCTTATTGCACCGGAAAGCGAATCTACCGTTTTAAAAACGGAAAACGAACCAATAATCGCCGTTCCTCCAAATAGACGATAGAATCGTCCGTCTGATTGTTCGTTCTTCAGTTTCGTTTTATTTTCGGCGTCAAAACGCTTGAATCAAGGAGAAGTTGAATGCCGATTCGTGTTGTCGGTTTGAATTATCGCGTCGCTTCGATCGAAGTTCGTGAAAATTTCGCCATGGATTCAGACGCCGTTTCTAAAACGTTGCTAGAATGGCGCGAATCTTTCCCAGGGATAGAAGCGGCGCTCCTCTCAACCTGCAATCGTACGGAACTTTACTTCGCCTCAGATCTCGACGTTTTGCCGAGCTACGAAGAGGTTTTCCCTTTTCTCGTCGCGCCTTCCCGACGGCATAACAACGACATTACCTTTGATCGATACAGCGACGTTCTTCAAACGCTGGAAGAACGCGACGCGGCGGAACAGCTCTTTTCCGTTACGTCGAGTCTCGACAGCATGATTCTCGGCGAGCCGCAAATTCATTCCCAAGTCAAACACGCTTATGAACTTGCTTCTGAAGCGCAAACAACCGGCCCAATTCTAAACGACGCGTTTCAGACAGCTTTTAAAACGGCAAAGCGCGTCACGGTTGAAACAGACGTTTTTAAGCGACGAGTAAGCGTTCCCAGCGTCGCAGTCGTCGATTTCGCTCTCAAAATTTTTGAACGTCTTAACGATAAAAAAACGTTCGTTCTGGGCGCCGGCGAGGTGGCGGAAGAAACGTTAAAATACCTCTCCGATTACGGAGCCCGGTCGATCGCTGTTTCCAATAGAAGTCGTGAAAAGGCCGAAAGACTCGCCGCTCAGTGGGAAGGACGCGTCGTCGATTGGGTTGATCGTCTTCAGGAACTTACGACCGCAGACCTTGTTATCGTCGCAACGGGAGCCTCTGAGCCTGTGATTGCTTTGGACGAATATCTTGATATTGAGAGAACAAGAAAACCCGATAAATCGCTCTTTATTCTCGACCTTGCAGCTCCACGAAACGTCGATCCTCAAATCGGAAAACGTCCGAACGTATTTCTCTATTCTGTGGACGATCTCGAAGCCGCATGCGCGAGAAACAGGGAATTACGCGACAGAGAAATTCCCAAAGCGCGTAAAATCATCCAAGAGGAAGCGACTCGTTATCTTACCAATATCCGCGCTCGAAAGTCAATTGAAGCAATCAGACGTCTTCGTGAAGGATGGAATGACATTAAAGACGCGGAACTAGAGCGACTATTCAATAAAATCAGTTGCGATCCACAGTTAGAGGGTGAAATACGTTACGCGTTTGATCGTCTTGTCAATAAGCTCTTGCACTCCCCCACGATTTCGCTACGCAACGCCTCTCAAACCGAATCCGCGCCGCGTCTCGTCGAAGCGCTCAAAAGACTTTTCAGACTCTAGTCGTCAAAACGTCCCCTCAGTCGAAGAACGTTCGGACTTGTAGGTCGAAGCTTTGAAACGCCCACGAACGTTTTTCATACTTGAATCGCGTTCTATCGTAATCTGAATATCCCCGTCGTCGACCGTATGCGCAACCCGACGTCCTTCGGCTCTCAACGCGTCTTCCGTTACAAGGCTTCTGAGAAAACCGCCGCCGCTAATCCCTACATAGTCGGGGTCAGACCACTCGTAAAGCGCGTCCGAGTTGACCGAACGTCCGCCATGATGTGGCGCGAGAATAAAATCGCATTTCTGTCGAGGGGAGTCTAAAAAAAACGCCTCGTCCGAATCGAGATCGCCAGGCAAAAGAAGCGATCGTCCGAGAAAATCAATCTTAAGAACCACGCTATTCTTGTTCGATTCGGCGGTGGTTTCGCCCCTGTCGTCTAATGTGGGATGAAGCGCCGTTAACTCTGGAAAACCGAGAAAACCGAGAGATTGGCCCGCTGATATATCTTCGATCCTGACGCCAAGATTCTCGAGCTTTTTATGCAAAGAAATCGTTAACTCGTTTTCTTTCTTAAACATCGCCGGAGAAACGCAGACAGAACGAACGGGAACAAGATCGAGAAGCATATCCATGCCGCCGAAATGATCAAAATCGGCGTGTGATAGAACGACGACGTCGATACCTAATCGCCCGGAATTCCACAAGTTTTTGGCGACAACTTCCGCCGCTCTTTGTGAATTCTCAAGGCTGCCGCAGTCATATAAAAAAACGCGTCCGTCCGCAAAACGGCCAAGAACAGCGCAGCCGTGTCCGACCGAAAAAACGTCGACAGTAAGAGCTTCTTTTGAACGCTCTCTATTTAAAGCGACGCTCCAAGCAATTAAAGCAACGCCAATCCAAACCACGGCAAACGCCACTATGTATCGACGTTTAGGACGTAAACGAGGAAAAATTGTCAACAGAACAAGGGGACCGTAGAAGAGCCAGAGCGCCCAAATTGGAGGCGAAGGCAGGTGATATACGCCTAAGTTAGAAGTCGACAGCGCGTCGAGAACGCCAAGAAATAAATCGAAGCTTTTTTCCGTAATAAAACCGAGAACAGAAAGAACGCTTTCAAAAAAAGAGGGCGCAAAGTTTAAATTTGCGAGTAAACCACAAAATTCAAGAAGAAAACTCAAAAGAAGGGAAAGCGTCGCAGGAAGCCAGATTAATGGATTTGCGATGATCGCAACAGGAGTGAACAAATTAGTCACAGACAGAATCAACGGCGCGCCAACAGCCCAAATTAGCGCGCCCGTCAGTGTTACGCCGCGCACCTTCGCCCACGAGTACCGAAAAAAACGTCGCCACAAGGGTAAAAAAGTTCTATTGATAAAAGAGCGCCGCGGTTCGTCTTTCTCCTTTTTCTCTTTACGACGTCCTTTAACTGCTTCCCAGCGATTTGTACTTGACGCGGCTTTTTCAAAGATTGTTGCAGAATCAGACCACAGAAACGTTCCCGTCGCGAGAAAGGAAAGTTGCGCGCCAGGTTGAAAAAGTTCGCAAGGATTTATCGCAAGGAGAACTAACGCGGCGCAGGCAAGCGAATTCAACATTAAACCTTGGCGTTGTAAAAGAACGCCAAGACACATAATTGTTATCAAAACCGTCGCGCGAATCACGGGAGGTCGCATGTCGGTAAGTCCTAGGTATAGAAACACAAAGACGAGCGTAATAGACGCTACTGCTTCCGAAGGAAGTCCGATCGCGCGGAGCAGAAACGCAATAGCGCCGACGACCAACATGACATGCAAACCTGAAATTGCGAGAAGATGAACCGTTCCCGTGCGTCGAAATTTCTCATGCGTTTCTTCGTCGACGTCGTTGCGGAACCCTAACGTCATCCCTACGGCGACTGAAGCGTTGCGCTCGGAAAGCCGCTCTCGAACGGCAGAAGCGGCGTTAAGCCGAATCTGCTCAAGAGTCCTGCGTAATAAAAGGCGACGCGTTGGTTTTACAGGCGCGAGAAGCTTAACGTTGTCTGAAGAATTAACCCGCAAAATTGAAAGAATTCGTTGAGAACGATAGTAAAAAAACTGATCACGTTCGCATGGGTTGCTCGAACGAGCAGGACGCGACAGTCTCCCTGCGGCTCGAACAAAATCCCCCACGCGTAAACGCGTCGCGTCGCCTGTTATTGAAACGGCGACTTTTCCAGAGCAAGACTGCCAAACTCCGCGATTTTTGACACGTAGAATCTCGCCCGTCAACCGTGTTGAACAATCGTCGCCATACGCCGACCGCGCGCCTTCTTCAAACTCTATCAAAGTCGGAGTCTTTGACACGTAAAACTCAACGACGGCGCCTACTCCATTTTCGGGAATAAATAAACCTATCTCGCTTTTAGGAAAGTAGTTGTAGTAATAGTCATGACGTAGGCCGGCCAGCGCGGCGGTTCCGATCCAGAGCCATAAGCCTCCCGATAGCGTCGCGCAAAAAAGCCACGTTCCAACAACAGGAAGACGCGTTGACGCAAACGTGCGGAGACTGCGTCTAATTGGCGCGTTCCTGAAAAAAAAGGAAAAGGATTTCGTCAGTAAAAAAGCGCCGACTGAAACGTAAAGCGTCGAAGTCCAAAAAGACGCGCCAAGATGAAAATAAAAGTCCGCAAGAATCCCGAAAACTGCCGCGATAAAAAAAGAAAGAAGGGGCGAATATTGAACGGGTTTCTTGTCGCGTCGTCCCTGTTTTTTAATCATAACGCATAGCGGGTCGTCTAGCTTCTAAAAAACACGCGCGGGCAGGAATCCTGCGCCGCGCGAGAAAGCGGGAAAATCCTAGAAGCCGAAACAATGCGTCCGTTCCTAGGCAAAGCAGAATAAACTATTCTTCTTCAAGCTTTTCCAAAACGTCGTCGGGAATCGTGAAATTCGTCGAAACGGTTTGAATATCCTCATGTTCGTCGAGAGCGTCGACAAGTTTGAGAGCTTTACGAGCTGCGTTGAGATCGGAAATCGTAATCTTATCGCGAGCGACATATTCAATTTCCGCATGTTGGGTTTGTAAGCCCGCGTCGTTTAAGAACCGCAACACGCTGTCAAACGCTTCAGGAGAACACGAAAGTCGATAGACGTCTTCGTCCGTTTCGACGTCGTCGGCGCCCGCTTCGATCGCGAGTTCCATCATTTCCTCTTCGCCTTTTGCGTCAGAAGCGACTTCGATCACGCCTTTCCTGTCGAAGTTCCAAGCTACGCAACCAGATTGTCCCATTTTACCGCCGCAAACTTCAAAAATCTTGCGAATTTCGGGCGCAGTACGATTGCGATTGTCGGTAAGACCTGAAGCCATAACTGCAGCGCCTTCGGGTCCATAACCTTCATAAAGCACTTCTTCGAGTTCGACTGGGTCAAGTTCGCCCGTGCCGCGTTTGATGGCGCGAGTAATATTGTCTTTCGGAAGACTTACCGCTTTTGCTTCTTCAATAGCGGCGCGAAGACGAATATTCTCGTCGGGATTGCCGCCGCCCTGCTTTGCGGCGACAATAATCGCCTTTGCGAGTTTACTCCACAGCTTGCCTCGTTTTGCGTCGACCAAAGCCTTCTTGTGTTTAATACCAGCCCAATGGGAATGCCCAGACATTGATTCTCCTTAACAAATAAAAATGCGCGACGTCGTCATTCCCGCCGAGACGTCGCGCGCCGCTTATGTCGCGAACGGAGACTCTAGCGAGTTTAATCGACAAACAAACCGACCTCGTCCCGATCCGTAACGATCGACGTCGAGACGACGAAAACGACCTACGTCTTTTGTCTTACTGCGCTAAGAGATTCCGCACCCGTAACTATGGACTTTGCTAGGCGCAAGCTAAGCTCGTTCGAAAGTTTCGCAGATGGGAATCAAACTACGAACGGCATGCTCACGACCCACTTAAATCGTAAAGTCCGTTCGTTTAACGCGGTTTCTTTTTTTGGATTTCCTTAAGTTTGGAAGCGTCTCGAGAAGAAGTCTTCTTCGACGCGTCTTTTGATTTGGGTCGTTTAACGACCTTGCCATGCGAATCGTCTACGCGATTGTCACGGGACGACTTGGAAGCCGAACGAGACGTTTTAACGGCTCGTTCGGCTTCTTCACGACGATTATCAGGCGGTTCTGAAGCCGAAACATTGGACGCGTCGGCGACCCGACTACGACGAGACGGCGTCGCTTTTTCAGAAACGGACGCAGAAGTTTTTTTCTTAGACGTTACGTCTACCCTTGCGACTTCTTCCGCCTTCTTCGCCTTGGCGGACCGCATATTCTTCGTGTTAACGTCGTTCTTTGACGCGGACGCCCCCTTCGAAACAGTTCTGTCTTCGCCGGCAATCGACGCGTCTTTTGATTTCTTTTTCAGCGACTTCGAAACACCAGTTTCGGAACGACCGTCAGACTCAGAAATACTGCGCTTATTGGGACTGACGGAAGAACCGCGACTACCGTTTGCTTTAAAGGACTTCGACGCGCTTTCACGAAACGTCGTTTCCGTCGACGTCATCTTAGTTTCG
>Ga0256407_10005154_pt1 | contig 21220 bp, 21 predicted proteins | sample RumenRJG_04DNA_FD_193489 | JGI IMG/M metagenome (GOLD analysis project Ga0256407, IMG submission 193489) | Bovine rumen microbial communities from Lethbridge, Alberta, Canada - RJG_04 | ecosystem: Host-associated > Mammals > Digestive system > Stomach > Rumen | place: Canada: Alberta... | reverse complement strand
ATTTGGATTGTCATTTGGACGTCACCAGTGTCGAGCTTTGCGAATCTGAAGTCATCGTAAAGAGGACCGTTTAATGGGCAGTTATTCTTGAACCAGACGTACCAATTGTCGAGGTTTACTTTGCCACCACTTTTGATTTGTCTGACAATGTTGCCCATCTTCTTGGTTTTATTAGCAAGGCTAGAGTCCTTACAAAACCAATCGTACCAACCAGCTTGGATTTGAACTCTTACATCTTGAGAATCAAATTCCCCAGAAAGGTACTTGTCGATCCATTCTTTGATTGAGATTCTGTCTTTCATTAGGCTAGAACCTCCTTCACATCCTTAATTGGAACCATGACATTGATTCGATTTGCAACCATGTAGGCAACCGACTTGTCAGTCATGTCTCCACCAGTTACTCTGATGGAAACCCATGTGCCTTCAAGAGCATGTTCATCAGTGCTTATTTCAAACACTGTTCCGATGACTTCGTGGCGACCGTATTTTCTGAAAATCGCTCTTACTTTATCATCGATTTTGATTTGTTCTTTTTTCATCGTTTTTCTTCCTTTCGTTACTATATATATCACTCTAAAGAGTGATAATAGCAAGTTAATAAGGGTTAAATGTCGAAGAATTTCATCGCCTCAAAAATGCGAGTTAGCACATTAACAACGATTGAATTTCCTGCCATTTTATAAAGCTGGGTTTCGCTGCTTCCACTAGAGAAAGCGACGTCGATTCTTTCATCATCCCAACCCATCAGTCTCCAACACTCGCGTGGCGTTAATCTTCTGATATTGATTAACTCGTCCTTATCGGTAACAACTACCCCGATATCGGAGACGCTTGTCTTCAAAGTAGGAATCATCGATTTCTGAACGACTCCTCTTTTGTACTTCATCCTGTTTGTGTAAATCCCATCCCCTACCTCTGCAGCGGCATAACCCGCTTTAGTAGCTTGAGGGACTAGGATCACGTTATCTTTTTGAACGGTAGTAATTGTGTTAACTATCGGTTCGTCTTTCACATGTAGTTTTTGAGTGTAACCGCCATTGCCGTTTGGTCTACCTCTAATCGCTCCAACAGCTGGGAGCATAACAAAGTTATCGGTAGCCCTTCCTCCAGGATTGGTGGTTATCGTATAGGCGACTTTAGATTCACCATCATGAGGACGGAATCTCTTCCCACGGATGAATCCGTTTCGATTCTCCATGTCACAAGCGTATTTGATGAATCTATCGCTAAGGAAATATCTCTCCTCCACCTCTTTCTCTAGTAGGTCTTGCAACGTAACCTTAAGTTCTGTCGTTTCAGGGAAATTGAACTCTCCATCGAAATTGAGAATGGAAATCATGAAGCAACGCTCACGATTTTGAGGAACGTTATAATCTCTAGCGTTCAGCACTTTGTAAAACGACTTATAGCCAAGCGAAGAAAGATAATCAACCCAAGTCTGGAATAAAGGAAGAAACCTTTTAGAAACTATGTTTTTGACATTCTCCATAAGAAGAAATCTCGGCAAAGTCCCATTATCTTTCCCTTTTTCTAGGAGTCTTTGAACTTCCCATAAAAGAGATGATCCAGTGTTTGAATCCTTATCAAATCCTTTCATTTGACCAGAAATCGAAATATCAGTGCACGGAAACGAATAAGTCCATAAGTCCGCTTGAGGCAGTTCCTCAATCTTTTTGATGTCTCCTAGGTTAGTTACCCAACCATGGAGTTTTCGATATGTTTGGATTGCGTATTTATCAATCTCGCTTATAGCGATTACTTCGTGTTTTATATTCGCTCTTTTTAACGCTTCTGCTTGAGCACCAACTCCAGCGAATAATTCAATTACCTTCAACATGAAAGATGACCTCCTAAAGGAAAGGTCTTCTCTCCAGTTGACCTAAATAGAAAATGTGTGGGTGAGGGAAAAACGAAAAGCCTCACCCACTTTGAATAACCAACAAGTGACTAGTTGGCTGATTCCAGAATTAAAAAATCCTCTATTGCGTTTAGAGGAATTTGTTCACCATTTCTGATGACATAACAGTTTTCGTAGGATCCTTTGTTTTTGATATAGCGTTTGACTATGACGTCAGCGTATTTCTCATCAAGTTCCATCGAATAACAAGTTCTTTTAGCTTTGTAAGATGCGATTAAGGTAGAACCACTACCACCGAATAAGTCTAAAACCAATTGACCTACAAGAGAAGAATTATTGATTGCTCTACCAACAAGCTCTAAAGGCTTCATTGTCGGATGGAGGTCATTCTTCTTTGGCTTATCGTATTCCCAGATGGTTGATTGACTTCTATCATCAACGAAATAATGACCAGAGCCGGGTTTCCATCCATAGAGGATAGGTTCGTGTTGCCACTGGTAATCTTGTCTTCCCATCGTGAATGAGTTCTTTACCCAAATAAGGCATTGGGCTAGTTTGAAACCAGCTTCTTTGAATGCGCTTCTGAAGTTAAGGCCTTCGCTATCGGCGTGGCAGACATATGTAGGCGCGCCTTCCTTAATTGAATCAATAAGGTTCTTAAATACGAGCGTGAGGAATTCTTTGAATTCATCATCACCCATATCGTCGTTTTGGATTGATTGCCCATCGCTACCTTCGTAGTTCACGTTGTAAGGTGGATCGGTAAAAACCATATCGGCGAGTTTGCCGTTCATGAGGAGTTTGACCTGCTCCTCATTTGTGGAATCCCCACACATCACACGGTTATCATCCAAAAGATAGATATCGCCTTGATGGGAATAAGGTTCAGCTGATAGATATTGTCCTTCATCGAAGTCATCGTCCACCACCTCTTGGAACTCACTAGCGAAGATATCATCGAAACCAACATCAGTCATGTTGATCCCGAGGATCTCCCAGTTGATTTGCTTTAGTTCTTCTTCGAGTTTTTTCTTATCCCACTTTGCGATTTCAGCGGTCTTGTTATCTGCGAGCCTTAGTGCATTCGCTTGGTCTGGATTTAAATCACTAGCGACAATGACAGGGACCATCGTTAAGCCTAACTTAAGTGCGGCTTTAAGTCTGGTATGTCCAGCGATGATAACCATGTCCTTATCGACGATGATTGGATTCTTAAAGCCAAATGCCTTAATTGAACTAGCGACTTCATCCACCGCTTCCTCGTTCTTTCGAGGATTGTTCTCATATGGCTTAATCTCCGTTATCTTCATCATCTGAATCGTCATCTAATTCATCCTCCCAAGTCTCTGGTTTGACTTTCTTTTCCGCTAATGCGAGCTTTTCAGATTCAATGAGCCATTGCTTCCCGTATCCTTTTTCGAGTAGGTATGCGTTGGCTTGAAGGTTCTTAGGAACAGGAACCTTGATGTCGATGAGTTTAAATTTGTCTTGGCCGGTCTTGGTCTTGTATCCTTCCTTGCCTTCTTTTCTCATCGTATAGCCTTCTGCCATATCGATTAGGTTATCGATGCAGAAGTAAAGGCCTTCAAGATTGCCTTTTTCAGAAACATCAGCTAGGTCGCTGTATTTCTTTCTTAGCTCATAGAATTGTTTCAAAGAGATATTTTCCTTTTTGCAAATATCTTTAATTGGAATGCCCGCGTTAATTAAAAAAGAGATCGATAGGAGCTTCTTCCTAAGGATCCCTTGTTCGTTCCACTTTTGATAAATATCTGACATTGCTCTATTCCTCCTTTTTGCCAGTTGCTACGGATTTCCGCAGGAAGCAAAAAAGAGCCACATGGCCCTTAATAAGAATCCTAGGCATATTGCCAGCTATTCTCGATAAATTACACACTCATCGATTGTAAGTATAGTTTAGCGAAAATCGGCCTTTTTCTCAATTGATGCCGAGTAACTATTTTCTATAGCGTTAATCAGAGATTAAGAGAAATCAGAGTGTAGAAAAATAATGATTATTTGCAAGCTTTTTCACACTTTTTCGTTTTAGATCTGGCGTCGCGTTTCACGACATCAGCTATTTGCCTCTGACCTGATATAACAATTTGTGGGAGTAGCTGTCCTTATATTTTGTAAGGTTGAGTTTTGATTCACGACCTAGCCACTAACGAGGTCATGAAAAAAGACCCACCACTAAGTGAGCCTTATTCAATTTTACCTTAATACTTTGTATTAGTCCTTTTCCAAGACACATAACAAGGATTATTTCTCATTAACATTGCTTGGCATTGTAGTCTGTAAAATAGCAAACACCAAACACGATAAGGCCGTAATCAAGAACTCAACAAATAGAGTCATATATAAAGTTAAGAATCTAGTGTCAGTAACCGTTCCATGGATGCTAATCGCCACGATTGATAAAATGGTGAGTATTATGAATGCGAACCAAGCCAATCCGCTAGATCCAGATTTTGATATATGGTAGTTTTTGAATTTTTCCTTATCTGGATGGAAAGGATCCTTTGAAGCAAGCATTAAAATTCCAGCTATGAATGATAAACAGAACATTGTCATTATTGCGTAGCCTATGATCTCTCTTTTATTTTTGCCTTTTTGCAACGCTCCAAGCGTAGGTATACCTAAGAGCAGTTCTAATACATAGAGGATGGCCAAGACAGCGAATATCACTCCAGTCTTTTCATAAGAGAAAATTCTCATAAAGTTAACCGAAAAACTTATAGGTGTCAGAACCATACCAAGAATCAAAAATACCTTCGTTACTATGTAACTGTTGCTTGTTTTCTTTTGGGTTGTTGGTTCAGCTGGTTTTTCTTCTTCTTTATGTTCTGATTGAGATTCTTCGATTTCTACATCTTTGACTAACCAATCTAAAGAAACTTCAAATGCATTACTCATCTCGACAAGTTTATTAAGTTCCGGGGTGGATGCACCACTTTCCCATTTTTGGACAGCTTGACGAGAGACATTCAAAAGGTTAGCCAAGTCTTCCTGGCTCATTCCTTTCTTTTTTCTACTTAATTGAATCTTCTCGCCTAAAGTCATATCTAAAGTGTAAAATCTCCTATCTTAAATCACAACCAACCGACACTTTGCAATTTGACAACCAACAGTTGCTAATTACCATGTAATCGGTATTCTATGACACATAACCTGTATTATTTCTCTTTAGAATTTATAGCTCTACATCATCAAGATCGCCTGAGCATCGATTAAGTTTTTCTAGTAATTCGTTAAAAATACTTTTAGAGATTTGCTCTCCAAATATCTCTGAAAGTTTATTATTGATAGTTTCATATCCGTAATAATTTAAAATTTTAACCAAATCTAACCTTTGCATAACATCCTTAGTAAATGGCCTTTTACTGTTTTTAAACGAAATAGACTTCATAAAATCATATATCTCTTTTTGGTCTAGAGAGCAAAACAAAATCTCTGCATACAATTTGTTGTTCGTTCCAATAAAATAGCACGTATCATCTACCATTACAGGGTTTTTGTTTGAGTACAAAAAACTAAATTTTGGTTCTTTATAAAAGCCGGATAAACCAATCTTATAATTTGTAAAAGAATAACTTCCTATACCAAAAATAGAAAATGGCGGCGTGTTCTTATAAATTATAGATTTTCTTTTGTTAAAATCCGTTAAGTGAGATTGTAAATAATTAAGAACTCTTGGGTCTTTGTTTAATCTACTTGTGTCTTGTCGAACATATTCTTGAGTGACAATAACATATTTATCAAATGAATTAATTATAGTCTCTTTAAATGCAGATGATTTCACCAATGGATGAACAAAAAAACTATCTATAAAATCTATATTTTCTCCATATCCATTGATCCATCGATTATCTTTGTGTTTAATTTCCATCACTTTTGAACAATCGTGTTTAATTCCTTGTCTCCAAGTGATTTGTGAAACTCCGTCAAATAAATCGTTATAAGAATTTAAATTAGATACAAAAACTCCATTTTTCCATCCAAAAGCTGATACTATCTCATTTGGTTTATCAAACGAATAGACGTTAGCGTGGTCAAGTGGCTTTCCTGTAGCTAATTTCGTAACAAAAAGTACAGCATCACAATTAACTCCAAAAACTTTTTTTGCATCGAATGAATATAAATCAGCAAATTCTAAATCAAATGAATATTTACCTAAATCTCTAATTATGTTTTTTGCCACTATTTCTTTGCAAAGGAAAGCCAGATAACAATCATCGTAATTTGAAAACTCGGACATAAGTTGTAACAAAATATATTCACAGATGTCAAAATTTCCTTTTCCGGTAACAGCATCAAACCCTCTTTCCTTTTTAAAGTTATCTTTATACGGAAGATTGAAACTTCCTAAAGAACTTAGTGAAGAGTTAGTGACCCACGGAGGATTGCCTAAAAATAATACTTTAGAACGATGACCATCAGTCATTTTTTCTTTTAGAATTTCAAAATCAAATGTAAAAATATTAGATTCAAATATTGTTGCATGCTTAATTGCTTTTTGAGCTTCAGCAACATAGTCATGATTAATTTCAATGCCGAATAATTCACAGTTTATTTTTTTTGAAATCGCCTTCAAAAAATTTCCAACGCCCATCGTTGGTTCCACCACATAGTCTGGACTTAGTGAATATTTGTTCAAGAGCAAATCACAAACACTAAGGCAAAAATCCTCAGGCGTTTGATAATCTCCGAATTCGGTTTTTTCAATTGAAATCATGGTTATTCACTCCATCTACTTCATTATTTAATGCGATAACGCGTCCGTATTGAAGTCTCCATTGCAAAGCATTTGAAATTGTCAAATACCCTTGCTTTGGCCTTCTAGATAACAATTCTTCCGCTAAATTCAAATATGTAATTTCATCGCCTGGAATGTTTCTGTCTGTAAAATAGGCAACAAGATCATCTTTATTTGCACCGTCACGAAGCATTTCTATAATTCTTTTGGTTGTTGTGAAATCTCCAGTTCTTTCCTTTTCAACGAAAGTAACATTTAAAAATTTAAGCAAGCCACCGTTTTCATCATCGATTTTGTCGTAAACAAGCACCAACAAGTTATAACCAAGACCATATATTTTTTGTCTAGAAGATTTGTATGGACAAGAGGATTGTGGCTGTCTAATTGAAGTAACTTTAATATCTGTGTTTATTGATTCATCGGGTAAGTCAATACCGGAAGCACTGTTGCCACTAGTGAAATCAAAACGCTCTGCAAGATACTGCTTTAGTTTATGCTCAACATAGGTTCCAATTGCTTTGCCATCGGTTACACCATAAAGCTCTTTGTGATATGTCTTTCTCTCAATTTCACAAAACTTTCTTGTTTCTTCTATTAAGATTTTGACAGTCAATTTTTGTTTCATATCGTGCGTCTCCTTTATCTGACATCCTGCAGTTTAATCCATTCACAAATTTCGCTATCACTAAATTGCTCACAATTTGACAAATCAGAATCAAACTCAACATTAAATACGCCATCCATGGTTTTCTCCTGGATTCTTGGTATGTTAATTGCTTTAACAAATTTGATGTTTTCATCAATGAATGATTTGTTATATTTCAAGGTTTCAAGAACATCAGCATCAATGTTTTTAACCATATTTTCTATATGTATCAATAATTTTAAATTATTGGAAAATAAGTCTTTAGCTCTATTTATTAAGGCATTAAGACTTAATCCTCCATCGTCTTTTTGCAACATTATAGAAACAACCAATATGTCGTATCTTAACACATTGAGTTGATCCAATTTGAAATGATGGATTCTTGCAGGAAGTGTTGTTGTTTTGACTTCAATTTTTTTATTATCATCGATTGAAAAGTCAAACTTTCTCTTATCTTCAGATTGATAAAACTGAGCAATATTGATTTGCTCTTTCTCCTTTAAATAGACCATTGCATATAATTCGCCATAAAGCCCCTGCAATTCTTTAATAGACTTTTTACTATCGTTAGAGAACAAGTCTTTTAAATTAAGAAAATAAGTCAATAATTCCTGATCCGACAATTCGCTGTCAATCGTGTCAGTAAGCCTGATAAAAATATCTAAAAACTTTATCCCTTCTTGCTTGAGGATAATTAAAGATAGATTCTTTTGTTCGCTCAAATCGTCAAAGGAAACATTAAATGTGGTATTTAGACATATTTTTAAATATCTGGTTGTTTGGGTCATTGACATAAGATTTTTGTTTTTGGATTCAATTCCATAAACAATGTCTCCGCCGCTGCTTTTGCCCCAGTAAAACACATCCTTCTTTTTAAGAACTAAGCCTTCGTTTGGGATGGCGATTGTATTTAATATTTCTTGAACTGTAATCATTAATCTTCCCTCCCAATAATCTTCACTTCATCAATGTAATGATTCGGTACATAAATACATATAGATGGTGAGTAGAAATCTACATCTGGCATATTGCTTGCTTTGATATAGTGAATCTGAACTTGAATCTTGTCTGGCCTATCGTCACATGTGTGCCTGTCGCCCAGATAATTGTATTCGCCCTTTTCATTTGGCCTCATGTCGCGGCCTCTGAAAAACTGTTGAATGCTTCCGTCTTCTAAAATCTTACGTTTCTCGTTTGTGTTTATTCTCACCCATACAACATCAATTAGATCATCGAGTTTTCTTTCCGTAATCAATGCCTCAAGTTTGTTTAGATAACCTGCATAATTCATCTCATCTTGACAGAATTTGAATTTATCAAGCAAGTTCTCCAAAAAATCGGATAATTTAACATCGTAAATATACAAATGTTGGTTGTCTCCTTTGAAATCTCTCACAACATTATTGCTCTTGTGATTGCTTTTGAAAGATTCGACTAATTGCATGTTAAAAGCAGCTTGGTCTTTATCTTTAACGTAATATGTTTGTGTCTTCCATTCTGACCAAAAGAGTTCTTTTGTCCTAGCGACCTGAGGTCTTGTAAGTTTTAATTTGTGTGAAACGTCATCCTGCAATAAAAAGTATCTTGGAAGCTCTTTGAAACTCTTTCCCCTAGAAAGATTTCTCTCAATTGAAGACCACATGTCTTCATCAGACTCGTTTATCGTAGCGAAATCTTTTTTAATTGCTTCTGTTGCCCACACTCTGCAGATGTCGATATAATCGCTGAATCCAGGCACATTTTTGTATCCGAACCATCTTGCTCTTTGCTCCGTATTGTCTACGGTGCTATATCCCTTTGCTCTTCTGATGATATATGTAATCGCTAAGCCTTTAATTGTGATGCCTCTATCAAGTATATTTCCACCAATATAGATTCTCGTTTTATATAATTCAGCATCCGACCTAGCGTTAATTTGGTCACTGTTGAATACCAAAGCATCTGATGACTGACGAATGCATTCTAAAATTTGGCCTTCAATCTCCTCAAAACTTCTGGTTACAACACCATCGGCTTTATACATTTCGTACGATTTGATTAGTTTTGGTCGAAGAGCATTAATATAGCCAAAATCCTTGATGCCGTTTTTTGCATATGCTTTCCATTGTTTGACAAGTTTATTCACTTTTTCTTCAACCTTAGCGTGGTCGAATTTTTTCATTGATGGATGAATAAGCATGGAATGGACCTTCATGTCGCCACGGCTTTTTCTTATGGCGTTACTGACATAAAAAGATGACAAAGCATCATAAAATGATGCTGGGACGCCACCATCTGAATCAAGAAGCGAATCTTCCTCTTCAGGAATCACTTTCACATATTTGTCTTGTTCCTCTCCGTGGAACACAGAAAGGCCGCAATAGCCTCTGCCTGGATAAATTAGTTTGCCAAAATCCGGTGAAAGAACATCTGTCGTTTTAATCAAAATATTCGCTTGTGGAGTTGCTGTGATTGAAATAAAACAATGTCTTTTTATTTTTTCTTTTATTTCGATTGCAACCTTGTAAGTTTGAGCTAATTGATTTGCTATGTCTTTTGAATATGCCTTTGAGTTTAGTGTGGCTTGGTCGCCTTCATCGTCGATTATGATTGTGTTTTCGTTAGCCATAACTGGATCATCAAAGAGTTCCGACACCCTAGACATATGTTTTTTTGTTTTTACTTGAGGGGATTTCAAAGTGACGATCAATACTTTTTGGCCATTTTCAATAAACCCTCTTATGGCATCAGGAGTGATCTTGTTATGATTGTCTTTAGAATGGAGAACAACTAGTTTGTCAACTGGGACATTAAATGATGATCTAATCCTATTAACGTTTTGAGTTAATAACTCAGTTGTGTTGCCGCCTATGACAACGCCAAGGTTATATCCATTATCAAACGCCAGTGCCAATAAAGCTATGAAGTTTGAGGTTTTACCACTTTGTACTTTGCCAATTACAATGCCGGTTTTCTTGAACTCACCACTGCCGCTTGGATTAGGGCATTCGTTTAATATCGATGAGGCATTTGCGAAAACATTGTTCACGATATCGTCTGTCATCGAATCATCGCTTCTCATCATTTCTCTTGAAACAGCGGAAGCAAAATAGCCATCTGTGATGATATCGCCAAACTTGTCAGTATCTTGTTTTTTTATTTCGTTAACTTTATATAAATCACTCATTTGACTTCAAATCCTCCAATATCCTTCCCATCTCATTTCTAATGCTTGAAGGAGGAACCATCCCATCTGTCGCCAAAGACCATGCGTTTATCTCAGCTATTACTAACGCTGTAGCAAACTTCGCAAGGAGTACCAAAAAATCCTTCTTTTGGATAAACGGATAAAAGAATGAGTGTCTGGTGTTTAGCGTAATCGTGTATTTATTTATGCTTTTGTCTTCAACTTCTAGTTTCAACCATTCACTCCTTGGATTTTTGTCGTCAAAGATGAATGTAAAATCATAGTCGTTTCCGGCGTATGAAAGATTAATTTGAAGGGGTGAATTGTCCTCGATGTCAACACCGACACCAGCACTTTCGTTTTCAACTTGGTCTTCAACCAATGAAGAAGAATCAGGAAATAAATCTTCATCAACTTCTATTTCTTCTTGAGATGCTGGTGCATCTTCGGTTTTTTTAATATTGACTACAGCATTTGATATTTTGCTATTGTTTGTTAGATCTTTTGTTAATTGCTCAACAACATCATCTAATTTAACTTTTTCTCTGGTTCTTAGTTTTTCGGCGTATTCATGGTAGTCCTTTGACAACTCAACAAGTTTATCAATGAACTTAGCTTCTAAATCTTCGTTACTCCAGTCAAACGCATCTTTTGCCTGTGTGACTGGCCAGTCATCCATTTCCAATTCACCATACAAACGTTGATATGTGTATAAGTTGGACGGACCGAAAACTTCATAAGGACGATAGTTTTTCTCTGGACCACCAACAATAACTCTGCCTCTTCTTAAAAGAGTTAAGCCAGCGTTCCTAGTGCTGCCTGGAATTCTTATAGCAATGAATCCCTTAACATGGAGTTCTTCATCTCTATGAGGAATGGTAAATTCAACATCTTTTCTCCATGTTTTTCCACTTTCGTCTGTATAAGGTTCTACCTCTTCGAACTCAAGTTGCTCGCCGTTATAGAAAATCTTAACATCGCCAGTTCTTAAATCAGCCCTATAAATAGAAGAAAGCAATTCATGAATTTTCTTTTCGATTCTCTTGCCTTTAATTTTTTTATTCAATCTCTGGATTGTGATTACTGTATAGTGGTCTTTAGGGCTAACCTGTTCCTCTTCAACATCAATTGTCTCAGCTTTATATTTGACTAAATTATCAATATCGATTTCAGCCTTGTATTTGAAATGGCTTCCAAGCGAGGTAGTTTCTACGGACCACAAGTTTCCAAACCAACACGCTGCCGCCTTGAGGCCCATGCCAAATTCGTTTCTTCCTTTTGTGTTTTTTGGTGGCCTATCCAAGATAATTGCTCTTTGGAAGTCGGAATAATCCATGCCAAAAGCGTTATCAATAATTTTTATTTCATCGCCGCAGGATGGATCCTCTCTATAAATGATTTCAACTTCTAATCCTTTATAGTATTTAGTATTGAATAATTCTTCTTTATGGTCATAGAAACTTTGTGTTGAGTTATCGACGAACTCAGCAAGAGCGGTCCATGGCTGATAACTAATTCTTTTATATGTCCCATATACGCCAGTATCTGGCCTAATGTTTAGTTTTTTCATTTCTTTCCGCTCCTTTCAAACGACATTAATTTCTTTGCTAATTTTTCGATTATGACTACATTTACAGCATTACCTAATTGTTTATAAATCCTCGCATCATTACCCAAGACATAATCACGGTTGAAGCTTTGCAAATTCGCAGCTTCTCTAGGTGTGATTCTTCTAAATCTCTGATGATTTTGGTCAAAGATTATTGGAGTGTTATTGATTGCGACCAAAGCTGGGAAATAATTGAGTTTTTTAACCCTGATTCCAGATTGACGGAATTGAATAATGGTATCTTCGATGCCTCTAGCACCACTGCAATTCCATTCAAATTTCTTATACCCCAACGGTAATTGCATGACGTTGTAACGCTCAATCCACCCATCGATGAAATCTTTGTGTTTCAAATAGAAAGCCCTGTTTTTTAAGGCAAACTTCTTTTTCCAATCGGGCATGGTTTTTATAGTTTCGCCTTTGTGGTCAACAAACTTCTCAAACTGTCTATCGGTAAGCCTGTAGCCAAAATACTCAACCCAAACAGGAACACCAACAACATCAAAATTTGTTTGAACCTTGAATTCATACCACATCCTAATGAGATGTTCTTCGTATTCGCTGATAAAGTAACTCTCGTCATCACATGGCTCTAGTATCTTTCTGGCATCATCGCCAGAACAGATGTTCTTTGTCGAAAAAAGCCTGCCGAGATCTTCCATATGAATTGACCCGTTTGGTAATTTTGCTTCATCACGAATATCTTTTCTGATTCCAAGAATGTAGACTCTTTCCCTGATTTGAGGTATGCCAAATTGATGAGGCGATAGGATAATTGGCATATCCGTGACATAAAAATTTCTTTGTTTAAGTTCGTTTTGAATAATATCCCAATTTTCTGTTTTGTCTGCCAAGTTCTTCACATTTTCCAAAATTACGAACTTACATTCTGGGTGAAGGTCAAGAACATCCATGATTCTATAAAAAAGATTACCTCTCGTCTTATCTCCAAAGCCTTCTTGCTTACCCGCTTTGCTGAAAGGTTGGCAAGGGAAACCACCACAAAGAATGTCGAATTCTGGTAATTTAGAATATGTTTTATTTATATCACCAACCATAGGTGTGTCAGGGAAGTTTGCTTTGTATCTTTTTATCGCATCTTCGTCAATTTCCGAAGCGCAAACACATTTGCAACCGAGATTTGTCAAAGCTTGATGAAAGCCACCTATTCCTGCAAACAAATCAATGAATCTATATTTTTTCATTCTTCCACCTCGATTCCGTTTTCTTTGAAAAGAGGTGCTAATTTTCTTTTATATTTAAAAGTGGGAACGTTGTTTCCGTTCTCCCATCTATTCACTGTCACAAATGCCACACCCATCTTCTCTGCAAACTCTGTTTGAGATAAAAGAAGTTTTTTTCTAAGGCATTTAATAGCATCACAATATTTCATTCGAATCCCTCCGAATCTCGTATTCAAACAAGATTATATCATTTTTATTACATTTACTCTATAAGTATTGAGAAATTTCATTAGTAAATTCCTCATACTTAGCCTCTAATTGGCCTATAAGTCCATAAATTCGTACATTTGAAACTTGCAACTCGGCAGAAATATCCACCACTGCTTTATCTTGCATGTAGCGTTTATGGAAGACGTCTGTCTCTCTAGGGGTCATCTTCTTCTGCCATTTATCCCAAAGGACATTGAATGATTCATAATAGGCGATTTTCTTTTCTATCCTATCGATTCGATCCAGGTCGATGGTTATCTTGTCGAATTGAGGAGTCGAATGCTGGACGTTGGGCTTTGAATAATCTATTCCTTGAGCGGCATACATCAAATACCTGGCGTAGCCTAGTTCCTCATATAGCCTCTCAAGCCTTTTCTTATTAGTCCTCACTATCTTCGCGAATTGCTCTAAGGTAGGCACTCGTTTCTTCATACCACTTCTCCATCCTTTCATCGTATCCATCCATCTTCCTCAGGTTTTCAAAGAAAGCCGCTCTAAAGAAGCTGAACATCCTATGAATTCCGCTTTTGTTCTTCCTACAATAGTCCCTAGTGTATCTAAAGCATCTTCTGAAGAGTTCTTCATCGATGTCGCTATTTTCATCGAACATCTGGTTGAAGAGGAATATATCGTTATCGTAGACAGTGATTAGATGATCCTCAATTAAGCAACGAGTCCAATAGTTCAAATGGAACGGACAGTTCCTTATATCGTATTTATCTTGTATATCTACTCTCTTTTTCACTTTCTATTTCTTTTTCCTTTTCTCAAAGAGAGGAATGTTTCCGAATGTAACATAATGTCTGCAGAATCATAGTTTCTGTACACATATTGCAAACATAATGTAGACATAATCACACGGAATCATCCTCTCTATTCTTCATGTAAGTTCTAGCGTCAGCTTCCTCTTCTGGAGTGAGTAGCCAATGCGGCTTCTCCCTAGGCACTCTCCTTAACGTTGATTTGACAAACTGGATCTGTATTGCTTTAGAGGTAAAAACGGACTCGTATTCATAGGAAAAGCTATCGAGCAGATTAATCTTCATCATGTACTCGATTACTTCTTTTACCAACGCAATATGTTCTTCAGTATCGTTATAGCCGAGGTCATAGGCGATATCCAAAGAAAAAGAATCGATGTCATCTTTGATGAAGTATCCGTTCAGATAGATGCGTGAAAGGACATGGAGAAAAAGCCCATATCCCTCCACTTTGTATTTATGGACCAGTTTCCTGACCTTAGGATCCTCTAGGATTCTCGTGTCCACGGGAAACCAGTCGAGCTTGCTCTTCGGATTAGCCATAGGAACCACCCTCCTTTATGTTCAAAGCGAAATAACATGCATTATTTCTCATTGATATGACTACTTCCTTCCAGCCATCTTTTCGATGATTCTTCTCATTCCGTTTATGGCGGTTTTATAGCAGAAAACTCTCTTATGGGTGACTTGTCCAGCTTTCTTATCACTATAGGTGCAATCGATGACTCTGAACCATCCATTATCGATGAATTCTTGGTTAGGGAGGTTGTCGGCGTTTAGGACATCATTGTTTCTCAAAATGGATAAGAGATTAACTTTGTTAATTCCTTTGATTTTGAGTTTGCTAGGGACATCGAATAAATCGATGAGGACACCGCTATCGGTCATCCTTTTGACGTATTCTCTAGCCTCTACCGTTTCGGCGTTTATCGATTCAAGGATGTTATTGCGAATCTTGAGTTCGTTGTATGAATCTAAAAACGACAAAGCGGCTTCTGGCGATCCGTTGATTAGCTGAACGTCGAATCTTCCGAATTTCCTAATCGTAGGAAGAACGGTCTCTGTTACCCAATCCATGAATAAGACGGCTTCTTCTTTCCTTGATTGGAAGATTAAGCGATAAAGGTTGTCTTCGGTGATGTAGAGATAGTTTCTGAATTTGCTTCCATCGTTCATGGTAAGCCTAACCACGCCACTGGCTTTTAATCTGCCTTTTGCATCGCTAGGGTTCTTGATGTCTAAGATGTTGCATGCATCCTTTAGGCAGACAACCGGTCTGCCATAGTTATCATAGGCAGTTCTTAAGCTTCCCAATGACTCTGATGTGAATGTTTTGATTTCAATTTTGAGTGAGGTTTGCTCTTCTTTTTCTAGGGAATTTCCCTGCATAACCTCATTATATTCGTTTTTTGACATTATTTTTTCCTCGTCTTTCTACATCTTCCACGCATTTAGATGGTCACTCTTCTTCGTTTTCCTCTCCGTCATCGAAGGCCCTTTCTATATATCCTTGGCTTGGATTATTTTCTGGGGTGATTTCACGGAGATAGATTGTTGTTGTTTCGATGGATTTATGTCTTAACAGCTGTTGGACTTGCTGTATGGTGGCACCATTAGCAATTGCGATTGCAGCACATGTATGCCTTAAGGCGTGTGCAGTATAGATGTCATCGTTAAGGCCTATGGCCCTAAGATGCTGCTTCACTATCTTTGAGATGATTTTAGGCTCTATCCTCCCATTAGGATTCCTATTACTGTGGTTGACAAAAATAGCCCCTTCGGTCAATTTCCTCTTCTTGATGTAACGATTAAGAACTTGATATACCTTTGGCTCTAATCTAATAGCGTCATCGGGATCGTTATGTCCTTTTCCTTTAACAAACAAGAACCTCTTCCCTTCAATGGTTTTGAGATTGGAAAAATCAGCGTTGGAGACTTCCACAGTTCTAAGGCCTATATGAAGCATCAGATAGATCATCGTGTAGTTTCTTAACTTGACTAGATTCTTAGGATCCTCTTTGTATTCTTTTCTGCATAGTTCGATGAGCTTCTTCGCATTATCAAGTCCTATGGACTTTCTCTTGAAGTCCTTCTGGATCTTCTCGTTTTGAAGTCCGCGGGCCATGTTGGGATAAAGCTCGTTGTCTAGACACCAAGAATAAAAGCCTTTTAGCACTATCGTGACCAACTGCAGGGTTCTAGCGGATAACCCTTTCGCTCTAAGTTCTTTTTTGTACGCTTTGGTAGTGAATTCGTTTGGCTTATCGATTCGTTTTTCTTCTAGATAATTCAGATACCTTTTAAGCGTTGAACCATAGACTTTTTCGGTGTTAATGCTTCTGAACTCGGTTGAGCCTAGATAGGTCTCCACCAGCTCCTTATGGCTAGGCGCATCATCCATCATCTTCTGCTTTAATTCAGTGATCATTCTTTGATCCCTTCGTTTCTTTTAATTGCTTCATCCATGTAGGCGATTTCTAAATCGATGAGCTCTGCTACAGGTACGCCAAAAGCGAATGCCAGCTGCTTTAGTCTTTTCGCATTCATAAGTGCGCCCCTATGTCCATTTTCAATACCGTTATACACGAAGGTATCGATGCCCATCTTCACCGCTACTTGCTTTTGCGTCCACCCGAGCGAATACCTCATCTTTTGGAGATAATCTCTTGGGAAGAATGGTTTCTTTTTTCTGGATTTTTGCGACATTAAAAACTCCTCCTTTCTAAATTGGTTCTCACCTATTTGCGTGTCAGGTGTTGATAGAATTGTAGAAAGGGAAACAGGAAAAAATAATTGACGCGGAGTAACATTCTGAATATCCTGATGGATTCCGCGGATTTTTTACTTTGTAAACTTTGCGATAGTTACTCGGAGTAACATTCTTTCAAGACGGTCTTGCCAAACCCGAAAAAGCAAATAGTTACTCCGCGTTAATTACATTTGAAGAGTGATTTTGGTTTAATAAAGATGCTATCGATTCGTTTCTTCTAGAGGAAAGGCGACTCTATGGAAGAAACAATAAATATACAATTAGCCCATCCTCTTAAAGATGAAGGCATCTACAGATACGAAGAAGACAAAGAGTCTCTTTTTGTTATATATAGGAAACAAGTAATTAATTTATATGAAAAAGGGATCATTTCTTTTGATGCCGCTAACCTAGCTTTATGCAATATCAGAAAGGAATTAGGCCTCCCGTTTCTAGGCATTTATCCTGTACATAATCAACTTGATAATATCACTCTATAGAGTGATATATGTATTAGAAAGGAGAAAAACGAAATGGAAGGATCCAAAGTTATAGTTATCCCAAAAACGATACTGCCTAACCTTGACGTTGCTTCTGGCAAAATCAAGAAAAAGCGAGTTGCGGCTTATTGCCGTGTCTCTAGCGATATGGATGACCAACTCAATTCCTTAGAAACCCAGAAAAGGGAGTTCTCTAGGAAAATTAGCGAAAACCCTGAATGGGAATTTGTGAGGCTTTATGCCGATGAAGGCATCACCGGAACATCACTTAAGAAAAGAAAAGATTTCAATCAAATGATTAAGGATGCGATGGATGGGAAGATAGACCTCATCTTAGTTAAATCGATATCAAGATTCGCCAGAAACACGGTTGACTGCATACAAACTAAAAGAGATTTGCAAAGCAAAGGCGTTGAAGTGTTCTTCGAGAAGGAAAACATCTCTTCATTTAATGAAACGAGTGAAACTATGCTCACGGTTTACGCTTCTTTTGCTCAAGAAGAAAGCAGGCAAATATCCACTAACGTCAGCTGGGGAATAAGAGCCAGGATGAGAGATGGAAAATACCGCATCGCCAATCCGATGCTTGGCTTTAGAAAGAACGAAAACGGAGAGTTGGTAGTCGACGAAGAAGGAAAGAAAACAGTACAGCTTATCTTTTCCCTTTTCATTAATGGCTCATCATATCGAGAGATAATCAACGAGCTCATAAAGCAAGGAAAGAAAAACACCAAAGGGGAGGTCAAATGGTTAGTTTCTAACATCACTTCTATCCTAGGAAACGAAAAGTACTGTGGCGACATCATCTATCAAAAGACCTTTACAAAGAATTACCTTACTCACGAAAGAGCTGTGAATAACGGGGAACTTGAGCAGTACTTCCTCCCTCAACACCATGAACCAATCATTGATAAGGCAACGTTCATGTATGTCCAGCTTCTCAGAAAGAAAAGGAAGGAAAACTACAACCCCATCGAAAATAGAAACAACATGCCTTTAGCAGGACTTGTCTACTGTGCTAACTGCGGAAGGCCTATGCACAGGGTTCAATATCACAAAGGGCAACAATATGAGAGGTTTGCATTAACCTGCAAGATGAATATCAAGAACAGTGTTAATTACATCAACTGCGATTTAAAGAGCACGCTTGATTATGATTCATTGCTAAAGCTAATCGAGCAAATTGTCAAAGATGAACTTGGTAGTATCGATATTTCACTATTATCAAAATCGGTTAGTTCAGCGGTTGCGATAACCGAAAGTACGGATAGAATCAACGCCTTAACCGAGGAGATTAATAACTACAAAATTAGAATCAACGAGTTAGTTACCGAGCAAATCCAAAAGGGTGTAAATATCGAAGAGTACAAAGAAGTTTATTCTGAGCTTCAAGGCAAAATCAAAACATGTGAACTAGAGATAGAAACGATAAGTTCTGAAGAATACATTTCTAATAAAAACAAAGAATTAATTAGGGATTTGAGTGCTTTTTTGGAGAAAAACACATCTTTATCGCCTCAAATAGTATCTCAAGTAATTAGAAGAATTTATAGGCTAAATGACAATTCACTTCTGATAATCGTATCAAAAAAAGAGGTGGATCCATCATTGCTAGAAACAATAAAAAACAGGATTGATGATTTCCGTTATTTAGAGTTAAGGGAATTCAAAGACGGAAAGACATTAATTCAATATCGAATTCTTAAAATGGAGGAAAATAAAAATGATTAACTACCTACATAAAGCCAAGATTGGTGAAAAGCTAAAGGTTGCTGCTTACGCTAGAATTTCTAAAGATAAAACCGACTTGGAATCATCACTAGAATCACAAATAAGACATTACACTACTTTAATATCAGAAAACCCAATGTGGGAATTTGCTGGCATATACGCAGACGATGGAATAAGCGGCGCATCAATTCATAAAAGAAATCAATTCCAATTGATGATTGCTAAGGCATTTGCTAAAGAGATAGATATCATCTTAGTTAAGTCCATTTCCAGGTTCGCAAGAAACTGTTTAGATGCACTACCACTAATACAGGAACTAAGAGATGCAAATGTTGAGGTTTTTTTCGAGAAAGAAAATCTATCGACTCTTGATACAAAAAACGACACCTACATAACCCTTTACTCAAAGTTTGCCGAAGAGGAACTTACCTCAATGAGCAACAATGTGAACTGGACCATTAAAAACAAAATGAAAAACGGGAAGTTCTTCATAAATGCTGCCCAAATATACGGTTTTATGTTCGATGAAAATAGGAATCTGATTATAAATGAGAAAGAGGCAAAATGGATAAGAATCATGTTTGAGATGTATGCAGATGGTCATAACTCAGCTGAAATTGCTGATTTGCTCGAAAGAAACGGTGTCAAAACATTAACAGGATTAGATAGATGGTCACCTTCTTCTATTAGAAGAATAATTAGAAACGAAAAATACTGTGGCAACGTTCTCCTTCAAAAGACTTATTCTGAAAACCCACTATCACAAAGACGAATAATTAATCATGGGGAGAAAGAACAATACCTTATTGAAGATGCTATCCCAGCTATTGTTACAAAGGATTTATGGAAAAGATGCCAAGGCAGAATGAATGATAATGCAAGCACATACAAAATTGGACATAAACAATGCATGAATCTAAAAACAGCTTTTACAGGGTTCGGCTTTTGTCCATATTGTCGCAACCACTACTTCAGAAAATTTAATCGAAAGACAGAAATGCTTTATTGCAACTCAAACAAGGATAGATTCAAATGTCAGGAAAGCGAATCGGTCTTCATAGAAGACTTGAAACATATAATCCCCATACTTGTAAAGAAGCTTAAGGACAATGAATCAGAATTTAGAAAAGAGCTTATAAAAGCCTTCGAATTGAAAGATGATGATTCCTTAATCACTGAAATAAAGCAATTGGATACCCAAATCGCTAATTTAAGAACGAAACAAGATGACTACGCTAATTTAACTGGCGACGCATTCGAAACCATCAAAAACGAGATAAGAAAGCAAATTAATGAGCTTTCAGATAAAAAGGCATTACTAGAAAACAAACGACTAACAAACTTATCGCCAGAAACAAGGGCGGATTCGATTATAAAGGAATTAAGAAAATTCCCCGATGAGGAGGTTTTGAAAGATTACGACTTCAGAAATCTATTCAAACAAATGATAGTTGTTAATAGAGATAGGCTTATATTTGTGGTTGGGTCAGATGATGTTAATACAATTCCTTATAACCCAAATGCGATACCGATGGCATTCATTGATTCTTATGACCATAAGGTGAGATCCACTATCACAACTTGCTACTTCGGGATATTCATCAATAAATAAAAAAATCCCATGACCTAGGTACTAGCTATACCATGATCATGGGTTTACTTTTGCCTTTTTTAGTTTGAACCCGTCCTGCGAAGGTGGTTATGCAATGTTGGGTGGTGCGAGAAAAGTTGGGAATCGAACTAGCGAAAAATAACGTTTTCTTGTTTCCCATCCACCACCCTTAATTATTAAAAGCATGAATTTGGGCTATAAATAAACAAAAATGCCCATTTTTCACGGGCATTTATGCTGTACATTAAGAATGGAGCACCTGACGGGAATCGGACCCGCGTATTCAGCTTGGGAAGCTAACGTTCTACCATTGAACCACAGGTGCGTGCTTAATATTTATATTATAAATAGATTACGAATTCAAACGTAAAGATTT
>Ga0256407_10005153_pt1 | contig 21223 bp, 14 predicted proteins | sample RumenRJG_04DNA_FD_193489 | JGI IMG/M metagenome (GOLD analysis project Ga0256407, IMG submission 193489) | Bovine rumen microbial communities from Lethbridge, Alberta, Canada - RJG_04 | ecosystem: Host-associated > Mammals > Digestive system > Stomach > Rumen | place: Canada: Alberta... | reverse complement strand
GTTTTTGTATGTTCGAGCAACCTATCGGCCAAAGTGGATTTGCCATGGTCGATATGCGCGATGATACAAAAATTCCTAATTAGCTCCATTATTCTTCAAACGGTTTACAACGATCCTAAATCCTTATGACTTTTTAAACTACAAAAATAAGAAAAAATATGCGGATTTTACTGCAAAAACAGCGGTCGGGTATTTTTTTTAAGAATTTTAACGGATAATATGGGCGGATATATCATGGGATTGCACTAACTTTGATGCCCAAAGAGGGCCAACGCCCCTATATGAACCATAAAACTACAGAAGATAAGACCATATATGAGGAAACTTTTGTTTTTGATACCTCTGCTGGCCATGCTGGTGGGATGCCAGGAGTCGCTTGAGGACCGTGCCGTGCGTGAAACCCGTGAATACAACAAGAAGTTCTGTCCGCAACGAGTGGATGCGAGCACCACACTCGACAGCATTGTCTTCGACAAGGCGACGAAGACGAAACGCTCGTTCTTCACCCTTGAAGGCGTGGCCGACGACCTCTCTGCCGCCCAGGCCAATGCCCCGCGTATCCGCGAGGCACTAATTGCCGAGACGAAGAACTCCCCCAACGAGCAGAAGTTCAAGGAGGCAGGTTTCTCCTATTACTTTGTCTATCGTTCGGCCAGCAACAAGGGGGTGGTGCTCTTCGAGACCACCATCACCAAGGACGACTATCAATAAAGCACCGCGGCCTCCCTTGCATCGCAAAGGAGGCCGCAGTGTTATTCAGGAGTTCAGAAGTTCAGGAGTTCAGACAATTGCTCTGGAGTTCAGGAGTTCAGAAGTTCAGGAGTTCAGACATAACTCAGGAGTTCAGACAATAGCTCTGGTGTTCAGGAGTTGAGCTAAAGCGAAACTTCAGTATCTGATGTTTATCCCAGTTGGTCGAGCGCGCGGCAGAGTTGGTCGGGGCAACTGGTGGTTTTCATTCCACAACGGATGCCGTCGAGTTTGCGCTTCACGTCTTCGACCTTCATTCCTCTCACGAGCGAGCAGATGCCCTGAAGGTTGCCATTGCAGCCGCCCACAAAATGCACGTCCTGCACCACATTATTGTCGTCGACAGTCACTTCGATGAACTGGCTGCAAGTGCCCTGGGTTTTGTATGTGACGGTGCGCATGGCCATTACTCCTCGGGTTTCATGTTGGTGTAGACGGTCTGCACGTCGTCGAAGTCCTCGAGTTTCTCCACCATCTTGTCGATGGTCTCGCGCTGCTCGGCAGTGACGTCCTTCAGGTCGTTGGGGATACGGGTGAACTCGGCACCGGTCACCTCGAAGCCCTCGCTCTCCAAGTGTTTCTGGATATCGCCGAAGCTCTTTGGCTCGCCGTAGATGGTGATTTCGTTGGTCTCCTCGTCCTCGTCGAACTCATCCTCCACACCATAGTCGATAAGATCGAGAATCAGCTCGTCCATGTCGATTCCCTCTTTTTTCTTGAAGGTGAACACACACTTGTGGTCGAAGAGGAAACTGAGCGAGCCCTGAGTGCCCAGGTTGCCATTGAACTTGTTGAACACCGAGCGCACGTCGCCCACCGTACGGGTGGTGTTGTCGGTCAGTGTCTCGACGAAGATGGCCACGCCATGAGGTCCATATCCCTCGTAGGCCACTTCCTTATAGTCGCTCTGGTCTTTTCCCATTGCGTTTTTGATAGCCCTCTCGATATTGTCTTTGGGCATGTTCTCACGCTTGGCGTTGGCGATGATGGCACGCAGTGTGGGGTTGTTCTCCGGTTCTGGTCCGCCGGCCTTCACAGCGATGCTGATCTGCTTGCCGATACGGGTGAAAGTCTTGGCCATATGGCCCCATCTCTTCAGTTTTGTCGCTTTACGATATTCGAATGCTCTTCCCATTGGAGTAAATGTTTTATTATTACTTATGTATTTGTTGTTTTATCTGAGTTCGGCATTGAGTTTGGCCTTCAGGTTGGCAATCAGTTTGCTCATGATGGCCTCGATCTGTTTGTCGTTGAGTGTACGCTGGTCGTCTTGCAGGATGAAGTTGACGGCATAGCTCTTCTTGCCTGCCGGCAGGTTCTTACCCTCGTAGACATCGAACAGCTCCACGCTCTTGAGCAGTTTCTTCTCTGTAGCCCTAGCGATTTGCTCAATCTGGGCAAACTCCACGTTTTTGTCGATGAGCAGGGCAAGGTCGCGGCTCACGGCAGGGAACTTACCGATTTCGGCAAACTGCACCTTGTTCTTCTTGATGACCTTCATCAGGGCAGTCCAGTTGAGGTCGGCGAAATAGACAGGCTGGTCGATGCCGGCATTCTTGAGCAGCTGATTGCTCACGACACCCATCTCGACGAGCAGTTTTCCGCCTCTGTTCTCCAGAGCGGTGGCCTTGGCGAAGACGTCATTTTCAGACACCTTGCTCACCACCATGCCTGGTTGCACACCCATTCGGGCGAGCACATTCTGCACATAAGCCTTCAGCTCATAGAACGAGCTGTCCTCATTGGGGTGTGCCCAACTGCCGCTCACGCGCTTTCCGGTGACCCACATGGCGAGGTGGTATTCCTCCTTGTATGCCCTCATGGGGTCTTCGTCGTTCTTCTTCTCGGGGTCGAACTGGTAGCAGTTGCCGAACTCGAAGAATCGCAGGTTAGGATTACGGCGGTTGACGTTGTAGGCGATGCTCTCCAATCCGCCGAAGAGCATGGTCTGTCTCATCACGTTGAGGTCGCTGCTCAGCGGGTTGATGATGCGCACGAGGTTGTCGGTATGGTAAGCATTCAGTCCATCGTAGTAGGCAGCCTTGGTGAGCGAGTTGTTCATGATCTCGTTGAATCCGCAGCCCACGAGTTGCTCGGCCACCAGGTTATGGAGTTTATGCTTCTGGTCTTCCTCGTTCTTGATGACGAGCGAGCTCTTGAGTTGGGTGGGAATCTCCACATTATTATAGCCATAGATGCGGAGAATATCCTCCACCACATCGCATGGGCGCTGCACATCCACACGGTAGGCAGGCACCACGAGTTGCAGTTGCTCACTGTCCTCGCTCTCGATGGTCATCTCCAGACTCTCGAGGATGCTCTTGATGGTCTCAGGCTCTATCACCTTGCCAATGAGCGAGTTCACGTAGTCGTATCTCAGTGTGACGTGTGCGTCGGGGATGGGGTTGGGATACACATCGCAAATCTCCATCGAGATTTTTCCGCCTGCCAGTTGCTTGCAGAGGATGGCGGCCTGCTTGAGTGCGTAGATGACGCCATTGGGGTCGATGCCACGCTCGAACCTGAACGAGGCGTCGGTGCTCAGTGCGTGTCGGCGTGCGCTCTTCCTGATCCATGTGGGATGGAAGTATGCGCTCTCGAGCACCACATTGCGAGTGGTCTCATAGGTGCCGCTGCCTTTTCCGCCGAAGACACCAGCGATGCACATCGGCTCCTCCTCGTTGCAAATGGCCAGGTCGTGAGCGCCAAGGGTGTGCTCCTCGCCGTCGAGCGTGATGAACTTTGTGCCTTCGGGCTGCGGCTTCACAATGATGTGGTGGCCCGTCACCATGTCGGCGTCGAAGCAGTGGAGCGGCTGTCCATAGGCATGCATCACATAGTTGGTGATATCAACGATATTGTTGATGGGGCGGAGTCCGATGGTGAGGAGTTTGTTTTTCAGCCATTCGGGCGACTCTTTCACCTCGCAGTCGGTGATGCTCACGCAGGCATAGCGTCGGCAAGCCTCCTCGTTCTCGATGGTCACACGCACGGGCAGGTCGTTGTTGTCGACCACGAACTCATCGCACGATGGGCGGTGGAGTGATGTCTCATACCCGTTTTGCTTGAGCCAGGCATAGAGGTCGCGGGCCACGCCCCAATGCGAAAGGGCATCGGCACGGTTGGCAGTGATATCGACCTCGATGAGCCAGTCGCTTTCCAAGTGGTAGTATTCGGCTGCCGGTGTACCCACCACTGCGTCGTCGGGGAGCACGATGATGCCGTCGTGGCTTGTTCCCACGCCAATCTCGTCTTCGGCACAGATCATGCCACACGACTCCACGCCTCTGAGTTTCGACTTCTTGATGACAAACTCCTTGTCGCCATCGTAGAGCACGCAGCCCAAATCGGCCACGATGACCTTCTGTCCGGCTGCCACATTGGGCGCTCCACACACGATTTGCGAAGGTTGTTGCTTACCGAGGTCTACAGTCGTCACATGCAGGTGGTCGGAATTGGGATGTGGCTCACACGTGAGCACCTTTCCCACGAAGAGGCCTTTGAGCCCGCCTTTAATCGTCTGCACCTCTTCGAGTGCGTCCACTTCCAGTCCGCCAGAGGTGAGCGCCTTGCACACTTCCTCTGCAGAAAGGTTGAAATCCACATATTCCTTAAGCCATTTGTAAGAGATATTCATTTTTTCAAATTTATTACTTCATGAAAATTCGTGCAAAATTACACAATTTTGATGAAATCAACAAAAAAAAGCGCAACAATACGTTGTTGCGCCGTTTTTTGTCGTGAAAGGTGTGGCCCGAATGTGGAGGCCACGCCTCATTCATTCTCCCACAAAGGCAAGCAGGTAGTCGACCGAGCCGTTTAATCCGAACTTGCTCACATCGAGCGCGATGTCGTAGTTGCGGGCGTCGAACCACTCACTGCCAGTGTATTTCTTGGTGTAGAGTTCGCGGGTGTAGTCGTTGTCGACAATCATGAGTTTGGCATCGGCCTCGGTGACGCCATATTTGTCGACGATGCGCTTGATACGTTTCTCCATCGGACTGTGCAGGTAGATTTTCAAGGCGTTGTCGTGGTCTTTGAAGATGAACGAGGCACATCTTCCCACGATGACGCACGACTCCTCGGCGGCGATTTGCCTGATGACCGTGGCCTGGGCCTCGAAGAGTTCGCCCGAGGTGAGTTCCTCACCCAGTCCCTGGTACTCGTTGTCGACGATATACGATCTGTAGAACTGTGTGAAATCGTCCCACCAGGATTGGTTTCTCGACTCCAGTCTCTCTACGGTTTCCTGTCCGATATCGAATTTTCTTGCTACGGCTTGAAGTATCTGTTTGTCAAGCAGTTTCACTCCTAGCCGCTTGGCGATTTCCGCCCCCACTTCATGGCCGCCTGTTCCAAACTGGCGGTTGATGGTAATGACGAATTTTTCGTGTTTGTTCATAATACTCAAGTTTACGTTAATATCATCTTATGTTGCGAAATTATGGAAAAAAAGCGAAACATGCAAATAATCTTAAGATTTTTTGATAAAATGCGTGCTGTAGAATCAAGAATGATGAATCCATTGTCATCGTCAGCGAACCCCGTCATGATGGGGCATGTGGGCTGAATTTGGCATTTTACGAAAAAAGAATGTTGAAAAACTATGATAAACAAAAAAAACTTTGTATTTTTGCACATCACGATATTTATGAATCGTGCAAGGAAAAGCGAACCATTAACCAATCTTTGATATTATGGATCTTGAAGGAAGAAGAGAAAGCGAGAATTTTGAGGATCGCCGTGGTATGAGTACTGGCGCAAAAGCCGGTATGGGTATCGGCAGTTTGCTCCTCATAGGACTGATAACGTTGCTCATGGGCGGTAACCCGATGGATGTCATCCAGCAGACCGGTGGATTGACGATGGGTGCCGGTGAAGAAGAAGTGCCAGAAGGCCAAAGGACCTTCTCGCCCGAGGAAGAGGCACAGGTGAAGTTCTGCAAGCAGATTCTGGGCAGTACGGAGGACATCTGGTCGGCCGTGTTCCGCCAGAAGTTCAACGCCGAGTATACCCCTCCCACCCTGGTATTCTTCACCAACGCCGTGCAGACCAACTGTGGTGGTGCCACATCGGCAGTAGGCCCATTCTATTGCTCCGCCGACCAGAAGCTGTACATCGACCTGTCGTTCTTCAAGCAGATGGAGACGCAATTGAAGTCGGGCGGCGACTTTGCCCGTGCCTATGTGATTGCCCATGAGGTGGGCCATCATGTGGAGAACCTGCTGGGCATTCTTGGCAAGGCCCATGCCCAGATGCAACGTATGAACAAGACCAGTGCCAATCAAGTGAGTGTACGTCTGGAGCTGTTGGCCGACTACTACGCTGGCGTGTGGGCCCACTACGAGGACGAGGCCTTTGGCTCGTTGGACGAGAGCGACCTGAAGGAAGCCATCAACTGCGCCCAGCATATTGGCGACAACTACTTGCAGGAGCAGGCCCAGGGCTACTCTCAGCCAGAGTCGTTCACCCATGGCACCTCCGACCAACGTATGCGTTGGCTGAAGCGTGGCTATCTGACTGGCGACATGAGCACGACCACATTCACCGGCAACTACAGCGACCTGTAATCTCCATTCTCCCAGAAGGGAAGAGGAATATCTAACCATACACAAGGGAGCCGTGCTTATATCAGCCGGCTCCTTTTGTTTTCAAATAAGGAATCCATGTCAGCAACCAACACGATTACGATTCTCGGCACAGGCAATGCCTTTGTCACCCATTGTTTCAACACTTGTTTCACCCTCCAAAGCAAGGGAGGCGCACTGCTCCTTGTAGACGCGGGCGGCGGCAATGGCATTCTCACACAACTGGAGCGTGCCGGCATCAACCTCCGCGACATCCACGACCTGTATGTCACCCATGCCCATACCGACCACCTGCTTGGTGCGGTCTGGGTGATGCGCTATGCCTTGCAATACAAGAACCCGCTGCGGGTGTGGAGCCATCGCAAAGTGCTCGATGTGCTTACCTATATCTGTCAGCAGTTGCTCCCGTCGAAAATGACCGTGCGACTGGGCACCGTGGTGGAGATGAACTGCTTGGAAGACGGCGACCGATTCGAGGTGGGCGACCTCAGCCTGCAGAGTTTTGATATCCAGTCGACGAAAGAGCGGCAGTTTGGCTTTACCACCATCCTGCCCGGCGGAAAGAAATTGACATGCCTCGGCGACGAGCCCTTCAACGAGCTCTGCCTGCCTTATGCCCAAGGTGCCGACTGGCTGATGAGTGAGGCGTTCTGCTTGTATGCCGACCGTGAGCGCTTCAATCCCTATGAGAAGCATCACAGCACCGCCCTCGACGCTGCCCAACTGGCCGAGCGCCTGGGCGTGAAGAACCTCATCCTTTACCACACCGAAGACAAGACGCTATCCACGCGGCGCGAGCGCTACACCGCCGAGGCCTCGTCGGTATTCAGCGGACGTGTCTTCGTGCCCGATGACCTGGAGCGCATCGAGATTGAATAATTATCAGGAGTTCAGGAGTTCAGAAGTTCAGAAGTTCAGGAGTTCAGACGATACTTTTTCTTCAGGAGTTCTGGATGTATGCGGCGCACATCTCGGCGCAGCGCTCTCCATCGACCCCTGCCGAGACGATGCCTCCGGCATATCCTGCGCCCTCACCACAAGGAAAGAGGCCCTCAAGGCGGACATGCTGTAACGACTCCTTGTCTCTGACGATTCGTACGGGTGCCGACGTGCGCGTCTCGATGGCGATGAGCACGGCCTCGTTGGTGAGGAAGCCACGCGAATGACGGCCGAAGGTCTCAAATCCCTTCCGCAGACGAGACGACAACATCTTTGGCAACCAGAAATGAAGCGGACTGGGCACCAGTCCTGGAGCATAAGAGGAGTCGGGCAGGTCGTAGCCCAACTTTCCCTTCACGAAATCCTCCATCCGCTGCGCCGGCGCGGTCTGCCGACGCTTTCCTTGTTCCCAGCAATCACCTTCCAGGTGCTCCTGCAAATCGAGCATGCGCAAGGCATCGTCGCCTTCCACATCCTCGGGTCTCACCTCCACCACCATACCACTGTTCGACCATTTGGTTCCCCTATTGCTCGGGCTCATGCCGTTGACCACGATTTGACGTGGTCCGGTGGCAGCCGGAATGACAAACCCACCCGGACACATGCAGAACGAGTAAACCCCTCGCCCGTCGACCTGGGTAGTGAAGCTGTATTCGGCCGCAGGCAGGTATTTTCCCCTACCCTCCCGGTTGTGGTATTGTATCTGGTCGATGAGGTGCGAAGGATGTTCCAGCCTCACCCCAATAGCAAGGCCCTTGGGCTCAATCTCAATCTTCGCCATATGCAAGTATCGGTAGACGTCGCGTGCCGAGTGCCCGGTGGCGAGGATAACCGGTCCGCGGAAAGTCTTGGTCTGTCCGTCGGCCATACATTCGGCCTCGATGCCCACCACCTTGTCGGCCTGCACCAGCAGTCGGGTCATGCGGGTCTGGAAATGCACCTCGCCCCCACATCGAAGGATGGTGTTGCGCATGTTTTCGATGACCCTTGGCAATTTGTCGGTGCCGATATGCGGATGTGCGTCGGCGAGAATGTCGGGCGAGGCCCCATGCTGGCAGAACACGTTGAGGATTTTCTCCACGTTGCCCCGTTTTTTCGAGCGTGTGTAGAGTTTTCCATCCGAGAAGGCACCTGCCCCACCCTCCCCAAAACTGTAGTTGCTCTCAGGGTCGACCTTTTGGTTGCGTGTGATGGCAGCCAGATCGCGCTTGCGCTCATGCACATCTTTTCCCCGCTCCACCACAATGGGACGCAGTCCTAGTTCGATGAGGCGGAGCGAGGCGAAAAGACCTGCGGGTCCCTCTCCCACCACGACCACCGCCTTGCCTTCCGACACATCACCATATTCGGTCTTGGCATAGATGCCGTCGGCGGGCATTTCGTTGACATACACCCTGATGGTGAGGTTGACATAGATGGTACGCTGACGGGCGTCGATGCTCCTACGGAGCACCCTGACGTGTGTGATGGTGCGTTGGTCGATGCCCTGCTCATCGGCCACATATCTGGCGATGGCCTGCATCGACGCGGCCTGATGGGGCAATACCCTCACTTGTAATTCCTTAATCATGCGATGGAGGTTTTAGCATTACGGTTGTCTGTGCCGAAAAAGGCCACCTGTTGTGACAAGTGGCCTTATAGTTGAAGGGAATAACCCTACTGTTTTAGAAGTTGATACCGAAGTTGATACCGAAAGCATTGCCATGTGAGGAGAAGTTGTCGGTATCATAGTCATTGATGTTGAGCACGCCCATCTGATACAGGGCCTCCAGATAGAGGTTGCTCCACTCCAGGCCGCATCCTATCTTGAATCCCATATCGTTGCGCTTCAGGTAGTCGGTGTCGCCGGCCACGGCAAAACTGAAGTAGGGGCCGATGAACGGCAGAACGGCAATATTGTTCTCGGTAGTGATGCCATACTTGATGATGACAGGAATCTCAAGGTAGTTGAGTTTTCCATCAAAACTCTTCACGTTGGGAACATCAGCCTGATGGAATCCGGTGAGTTTCTTGGCGCCACGCTGGGTATAATAGAGTCCACTCTCAAGGAATACGGGAGCCGAGTCGGTAACACGGAGTCCCACCACGCCACCGAGATTCATACCGGTGCGTCCCTTGTCGGCTTTCAGGTCGCCACTGATGCTACCGAAGTTGATACCGAAGCGTACGCCCCAATAGAGGTGCTCTTCATCGAATGAGAATCCGCCACTAGTGAACTGAGCGAACGAAGGAGCAGCAAACATGCATGCTACGATTGCGATTAAAAATTTTCTCATAATCATATAGTTTTAAAAAATCTATCTTAGGCTATTTTGGCTTTGCCGTGCAAAATAAAGTATTTTTTTTGATTTTTCAAAATTATTAGGAAAAAAACGGCTTTTTGGCAATAATATTCATGGAAAAGGCCATGACGCAGGGCAGTATGGCGCCAGGAAAACAGAGGGGCGTCTGCCCGAATGGCAAACGCCCCTCCTTCTTATGCATGGGTATGCACCAAAGTTGAGTAATGAATGATAAATACGAGTTTAATTGAACTTATAGGGCAGGTCGCCCTTGGCCCATTCGGTTCCGGGTTCCCATCCTGGGTTCTGCTCCAGTACGCCCTCGGAGAGTGTGACCTGATCTTCAGGAATCTTGAAGAAACCGCCACCGGTGGCCGTGTAGCGCTGCATGAAGTCGTTGGTGAACGCATACTGTCCGGGAATACCCTGATTGAGGATGTTGTTACCCACCTGGTTCTTCACCTTCTCCTGCACATCGCCCCAACGACGGAGGTCGTTCCAGCGAATCGCCTCGAAGCACAACTCATAGCGGCGCTCCTTCTTAAGGTTGACGAGGCTATAGGGGATGTCGGGCAGGTTGGCACGCTGGCGAACGGCGTTGAGACCGTTTTTACCGTTATAGACGGCCTTTCCATCGGAAAGTTCGGCATGCATGAGCAGCACATCGGCGAACCTCAGCCACACGAGCGACTGAGTAAGACCAGTCTGGCGGTTGTTCTCACTGCCATAGAAATAGCCATAACTGAGCATACGCTGTCCGGATTCAGGATCGTAAGCCTCGCAGCCAATATACTTCTTGGCGAGCAGCTCGGTATTCTCCACCTCCTTGGCAGGGTCGCCCTTGTATTCAGGAATCTCCACCTTACGGTCGCAGATGGAACCCGTACGACGGTAGTCGCCCGCATAGTCGGGGTCGGCAGCCCAGTCGGTCCACAGTTTCTCGCATACTGGTCCGTTGGAATAGCCCTGTACGGAGAACGGGAAGGCGGCGGCATTGGTCTTGCGCAGTCCGTAGAACTCTACGATACGGTTGTGGCGCAGTTGGGAGTCGGCGCTCCATCCCGGCTTGTTCGACATCTTGATGGCAAACATATTCTCCTTGTTCTCGTCGGTTTCCCAGTTGAGTCCGTTCTCGATGTCATAGGCATAGTCCTTGCCAGTATAAGGATTGGTGTAGGGCCAGAGGTTACGCTGGTCGGAGACCAGTCCGAACCCGCTGTTCTGGATGCAATCCTCGAGCCAGGAGATGACCTGCTGCTTGGACACAGCCCCACCCTCTTCGGCGGGCAGAGGCAGTTCGGACTTGCCGTAGAATCCGGTATAGAACAGCCACACACGGGCCATCATACCCTCGGCGGCCCATTTTGAGACACGTCCCTCACCGAACTCAGGATATTTGATAGAAGGTCCGTACTCGATGGCCTTCTTGAGGTCGGAAGCGATTTGGGCATACACCTCGTCGGGAGTGGCCTTTGGCAGGTTCTGGGGTTGTGTGGACAGCACCAATGGCACACCATTGAACACCTGTGCGAGGTTGAAATAATAGAACGCGCGAAGGAAATGGATTTCGCAGAGCAACTGGTTTTTCTTGGTATCCGACGACCAATCCTTCACATTGTCGATGGTCTCCAGTGCACTGTTGGCACGGTTGATACCGGCATAGCGCTGCTGCCACAGCGGCTTCATCCAGTCGACGTAAGCGTTCATGAGTCGGTCGACGCCCTGGGCGCCGATATTGCTCTGGCTTCCACCACCGAGTCGGTCGTCGGAAGCGATATCGAAGATGAAGAAGGGGTCTTCCTCAGGGTCGGCCAGGTTTCTGTTCATCACGGAGTAGATGCCGTTCACCATCTGTATGGCATCGACCTCGTTGACAGGGAAGTTGGACGTATCCTTCATGGTGAGGCTCTCGGTATCGAGGAAATCGTCGCATCCGGCCAGTATCATGCATAATGCTGACACGAAGTATATTAAATTCTTTTTCATGATCTTCAAGGGTTAGTATTTAAAAGTTGATGTTCAGGCCCACCTGCCACGAGCGTGATGATGGGTAATAACCACAGTCGATACCAGAAGCCCAACTTGTTCCGTTTCCGAATCCCACTTCAGGATCCATACCCGAATAGTCGGTGAATGTGAACATGTTGCTTGCCGAGACATAGATGCGGCATTTTGCCACGGGCAGGAACTTGGCCACTCTCTTGATATCATATCCGATAGAGATCCTGGAAATCTTGAAGAAGTCGGCATCCTCGATCCATACCCTTGAGATTTCCGACATGTTGGCCGTCTTGCCGTCAGAGAACCGAGGATAGCGGTTGGTGCTTCCCTCACCGGTCCAGTACTTGGTATAGACGTCTGTACAGTAGTTGTCGTCGGGATGGTCGGAGAACTGACGGTAGCTCTTGGCCACCTGCTGTCCGAACGAGCCATAGCCGTTGAGCGAGAAGTCGAATCCCTTGTATGCGATGTTGATGTTGAGGCCCATGGTAAAGTCGGGATTGGGGTCACCGATCATGGTCTTGTCGTCGTCGCCCTTGTCGATCTTGCCATTGCCGTTGTAGTCGACGAACTTGACGTCGCCCGGCTGGAGCGACTCACCCTGCAGTGAGTTCTTCTTGTCGCCTCCACAGTGCTTGTTCAGATAGTCCTGCAGGTCTTCCTCGTTCTGGATGATACCATCCATCTCGTAGCCCCAGAAGTAACCGATGGGGTATCCCACCTGGAGCCTATAGAGCTCGGCGGTGTTCTGTGCGATGGCGTTAGAGCCACCATGGATAATACCCTCGGAGTTGGCCAGACGGGTCACCTCGTTCTTGTTGTGCGAGAGGTTGGCCGTGATGCCATAGATGAAGTCCTTTCCGATGCGGTCGTTCCATGCCACATGAATCTCATAACCCTTGTTCTCGATGTCGCCACCATTGATATAAGGCGCTCCGGTTCCATAAGAGAGCAATACCGGTGCCCTGACGAGCCAGTCCTTGGTCTTCTTGTTGTACCAGTCGAACGATACGGCAAGCCTGTTGTTGAGGAACCTGGCATCGAATCCTATATCGGTCTGCTCAGAGGTCTCCCACTTCACCTTCTCGTTGGGAAGGATATTGGGATAGGCGCCGATTCCGGGATTATCCTTACTGTCGAAATAGTAGGGATCGTCAAAGGCGACGGTGGCCACATACTGGAAGTTGGAGATGTTGCAGTTACCATTCTGTCCCCAGCTGGCACGTATCTTGAAGAATCCGAGCCAGTCTTTCGACCACTCCATGAAGGGCTCGTTGGTGACGACCCAACCTGCCGAGATTGAGGGGAAGTAACCCCAGCGGTGACCTCTTGCGAAGTTGGAAGAGCCGTCGGCACGAAGCACGAGCGAGAGGAGGTAAGTCTCATTGTAGTTGTAGTTGACACGTCCGAAGAACGAGGAGAGCGCCCCCTGGTCGTTGGGACTTCCGCTGATGCTTGTGTATGCGGGGTCGACCACGTTGGCATTGTTGATATAGGCATGCTCGAACGAGCCTGGGAAGAGAGAGTTGGAGTTGGTCACTCCCACGCTGTTTCCATATCCCCATTTCTCGAGCGACTGTCCGAGGAGCACATCAACATTGTGGTTCTCGAACGATTTCACCCAGTTGACCGTATTCTCCAACGACCATCTCGTGTTGTACGACTGGTTTTGCCTCACGTCGTCGTTGGGGTTCGACTTCTTGGCGCTGAGCTCATATACAGGCACATAACTGCGGCTCTCGGAGTGGCGGTAGAGCCATCCGGCGCTTGAGCGGAAAGTCAGTCCCTTGATGGGCGCGAACTCAAGGAAGAAGTTGCTCTGCAACCTATAGCGCTTGGTATAGCTATTTCCCTCGTCGTATTTCATGACTGCCAGCGGGTTGGCCATCTCTGAACTGAAGTCCCATCCATCGGCCAGGATATCGGCATACTCATAGAGATCGCCATTGTCGTTGTATGCTGGGAGCAGCGGCGACATGGCAAGCAGGTTGCGGATGCTGTTGCCATAGATGCCACCGATGGAGATACCTTTCTTCTCGATGGCCGAGAAAGTGACGTTCTCGCCGAATTTCAGGATATCGCGTCCTTTCTTCCTGATGAGTGAATAGTCGGAGTTGAGTCGCACCGTATAGCGGTCGAACTTCGGTGTGGCGGGATAACCGATGGTACCCGTCTGGTGATATTTGGTGAAACCGAGCGCGAATCTCGACACATCGCTACCGCCGGTGATATTGAGCGAAGCATTGTTCATGGGGGCATTCTCGATAGTGGTCTCATCGAGCCAGTTGGTGCCGTTCCATGTACCGTTCATGATCTGAGCATACTGCTTGGGGATAAGCGTGGCCCAATCGTATTTGGAGACGCCCTGAATCTCATAGGCCTTGTCGTTGATCTCCATATACTGCTTGGCATTGAGCGGTGTCACATCGTTGGTATTGGGGTTCTGCCATGCGAGGTAACCGTCGAACGACACTTTCACCTTTCCGGCCTTACCCTTCTTGGTTGTGACGAGGATGACACCATTCGAGGCACGTGCTCCGTAGATGGCACTCGAGGCAGCATCCTTGAGCACGTCGATCGACTCGATATCATTGGGCGAGAGGTCGCTGATGTCGCCACCCGGCACGCCATCGATCACATAGAGCGGTGTGTTGGAGCCTGCGGTACCCATACCACGGATGGTGACCTTGTAGCTCTCACCAGGCTGACCTGAGTTCATGACGATATTCATACCTGCCGCCTGGCTCTGCAATGCTCCGAAAGCATCCACGGCATTGGCGGCGGCGATGGCGTCAGCATCGACGTGGACGGTGGAACCGGTGACCAGTTTTTTGCGCTGCACACCGTAACCTACCACCACCACATCTTCGAGCAGTTCTGAATCCTCAGCCAAGAGGATATCCATTGTTCTTCCCTCGACGGCTTTCACATCAACGTTTTGGTAGCCGACATAAGAGACTCTCAGACTGGCTCCTCTTGGTACAGAGAGGGAGAACGAGCCATCGGTGGCTGTTACCGTTCCATTGTTGGAGCCAATTTCCATAACTGTCGCTCCGATGATGGGCTGGTCGCTTGAATCGTGCACAACGCCCTTCACCTGTATGACGGCCCTTGTCTGGAGCACGGTCTCCACAGGTTGGATAGATTGCGCTGTAGAAGAAACAGCAACTGCCATACCGGCGCAGATTACTACAAATAAACTACGATAATTTGGCATAGTGATTTAAGTTAGTTAAAATAGATAGATATAAATAGAAGTAAGATTTAAGTCAAGTCTTTCGACTCATTACATTAAGACATTCATTAGGCTTCAAAAAACCGCCTGATACAGGCATTTCAAAATAGGCATAGATTATCTGATGGACAAGCCATGGCACATGGCAATCCATTGTTGGCAAATATACAATTATTTTCAATTTGTGCAATGCCAATATGTATAAATATTTTCCCAAGATAACATTTGGAAAATATTTTGATACAAAGCAAAAAGAAGGGGGGGGCTGGTGTCAGGCAACAAGCAGACGGTGCGTGGATAGGGTCAGCGACGGTCTCTGTTACCCCATTTCTTGTCGTAACGGCCCTCGGTGTCAACCTTTCCGCCAAACATATTGAGTCGGTAGCGCACGTGGAGCATGGCATACGAGTTGACGCTGTTGTATCGCGTCTCGCTCCTGCTGGTGGCATTCACCCATCCCTCGTAGTTGCTCTGCTGGCCCAGGAGGTCATAGAAGTTGAGGGCCACGATGAGGGTTTTGCTTTTGAGGAAGGCCTTCGACACCTGTCCGTTCCATATCAACTCATTGGTGTTCATCGACGGGTCGTTGTATCCACGGCGGCTATACTCGTGTATCTCGCTGCTCACCTCTATTCCCAATGGCAAGCGCAGGAGGAAATGTCCTCCATAGTTGAATTGCCAGGTATCGAGGTTGGCATTGGGTTGGAGCTCGTTGCGTGAATGCTGGTAATTGACTTGGCCGTCGAGCGTCACCTCAAGCCAGTCGTTGCGGTATCCGGCGGTCAGTCGTTCGTTGAGATTGATCGACTTGGTTGTGTTTTTCCGTGCGTCGGCCTGCATCTGTGCCACATAACTCACGAAGTTGTTGTAGCGCACGCGGTTCTCAATGCCCACGTTCCAATGAGCGGCCGAGTCGACGGCGGTGTTGAATGTCAGGCCTCCGTTCAGATTCCAGTTGCCATTGATATTCTCTGGTCGCGAGATGTTTCCACCCGTCGAGGGATTGTATCTCACGAGGTTGGATATGCTGTTTCGCGTATGCCTATAGTTGGCATAGGCCACAATAGAGCGCTTATGCTTGGCAATGTAGGTGTTGTAATAGACATTGAGCGAGTTGGTGAACTGCGGTTTCAGTCCGGGATTTCCCTGTGTGATATAGAGCGGGTTGGAATCGTCGGTGATATCGAGCAGTTGCGTCATCTCGGGTTGCCGTGTGTCGCCACGATAGTGCACCCAGATATTATTCTGGTCGCTGAACTTGTAATGGAAGTCGATGGTAGGTGTGAAGTTGGTGACATTGCGTATGGTGTCGACATAGATACCCCTGTAATCCTGGATGAAGTTGGAATGCTGTGGCTGAACGAGGAAGCCAACATTGTAGTCGTATTTCTCGACACGATGCCTCAATGTGAGCCTGAGGTTATGCGTGTAGTTCTTGTATTCCGAATAACGGCTCAAGTTGCGGTCGAGGAAATCGTCCATATGGTCTTCGACCGTCGAGAGCCACGGGTCCCACTCGCGGTATCTTGGCGTGATGCCCGAAAAGATATTCACAGGCTGATGGCTGAAGTCGTAAGTCTGGCGGTCGCTCTTATTCTGGCTGTAGCGCATCTCGTAATTAGCCTGCAGGTGTGCCCCTTTCCACAACGGCTCGCTATAGGTGGCACTCAGCACATACCCACCATTATAAGAAGGTGTGGTATTGTATCGTGCTGTATAATAGACAGAGTCTTGTCCGGTCTGGTCTTTCACGAGAAAGAGATGCACATCGTTGTTGGTGACATTCTCGTTCTGGCTGCTGCCGCCGTTGCCCTCCACCCTGAAGGTAATGTGGCGTCCTCTGGGATTCAACCGGCGGTAAATCTGAAGCATGCCCCATGCATTCTTGTTCAGTCCGTAAGTAAGACTGGCATTCTTGTTATGGTTCACCATGTATGGGTACAATGGATCAGAAGGGTCGATCTGGTTCACGGCAGCGAGAGGGTCGGCCACATAGAGATAAGGGTCTTTATTGAATGTGGCAGACTCCGACGTGGTGGTGCCATCGTTGGTTCCATAACTGCCATTGGCGCGAAACAGGATATTGGTCAGCGTGTCGGGTTTCCACTCCACGCGCATGTTCCCATTCCAGTTGTTGCTCCGCGTTAGGTTTTTCGAACTGCTGTTCGAGAAAGTCTGTTCAGACTGAATGTAGAAATTCTCACTGGTGTTGTCGTTCTGGTTGTCCCCATTCCGGTGGTTCCATCTCACGTTGAAATCCACCTTCAACTTCTTCCCGTCGTCGTAGTTCAGGTTGGTACCCAGCATCTTTCGTGTGTTGAGTCCACGACGGTTCCACCATCCCGCATTTTCCTCCTTGTTGTTGAAATTGCCGAGCACCACGATACGGGTCTTGTCGGTGAAACTGCTGCCCATTCCCCTTGAGGCGTAGCGGTGGTGGGTGCCACCAGCGACATCGAGATTGGTCATATAGCCCCGGTTCATACCCTTCTTGATGGTGAAGTCAATCACCGTCTCCTTCTCGCCGTCGTCGATGCCCGTAATACGTGACTGGTCGCTCTGCTGGTCATAGAATTTCATGTTTTGGATAATCGACACGGGCAGGTTCTTGAGCGCCGTCTCCACATCTCCAAGCATGAACTCCTTTCCGTCGACCAGTATTTTCTTCACCTCTTTCCCATTGATGGTGATATTTCCATCCTCGTCGACCTCTGCACCGGGAATACGCTTGATGAGTTCCTCTATGGCCGACCCCTCGGGCGTACGGTAAGCCTCAGGGTTGTATATCAAGGTGTCTTTCCGCGCCACCACCTGTGGGACCTGTCCGGTAATCACGGCCTCCTTCAGCGAGATGACATCAGGCGAAACCCTGAGTTCTCCCAACTCCTGGTTACGGTCGTTGCGCAACGTGACCTCACGCTCCAGCGTCTGGTATCCGATGGATGATATTCTGATTCTGAAAGTGCCATTTGATGGAGCCTCGATAGAGAAGTTGCCTTTTTCGTTGGAAATGGTTCCACCTACGAATATGGTGTCATTGACCCAGAACAACTGTACAGTAGCCATATCCATCGGTTCGTTGGTATCACCATCTATCAGGCGTCCGCTGATAGTCAGTTTCTCGTTTTGCCCTTGTCCAAAGGCACAAATAACGACCATAAACAAAGACACGAAGGTAAGCAAAAATCTCATAAAAATCAGGCTCTAAAATGGATTGATCGTGTAATTCGGCAAATGCCGGTATGTATATTCTTGAATTGGGTGGCAAAATTACAACAAAAAGGGGAAATAGCCAAATGAAAGACACATATTCTATCTTTAGATAAAAAGTCTTCACAAAACTTCTGGCAGGCCATACAAGAACAGAGGATTTTTAATAAAACCGGGAGGATGGGGTGTCCTCCCGGTTTCAATCAGGGCGCTGCAAGGAGCAGCGCTTGCTTGATGGATGAAGCCCTAGATAGGCTAGGCTAACGCCTAGCCCACGGTGGCTCTTGAACCCAGGGCTGTCTATCCTTACGCCTAGCCCTAACCATGAACCCAGGGCTGTCGATCCTTACGCCTAGTCCCACGGTGGCCCATGAACCCAGGGGTGTCTATCGGGCTATTGCTGGCTTATTTGAACAACAGTTGGGCGAACTGGTAGAGGCTGCGGCGCCATGTCTGCCATTCGTGTGCAGTTTCGGGCGACACATACGAATGAGCATTGATGCCCATTGCCTTGAGGCTCTCAGCAGCCTGGTCGACACCCATGTTCTCCTTTCCTCCACAACTCATGAAGAGCACCTTGTTGGTCTTCTTGAAGTCGGTGGCATTCTCGAGTTCCTCGGTACGGAAGGTTCCTCCGCTGAACATGCCTACATAAGCGAACTTCGTGGGGTTGGCCAAGGTGATCATATGGGTCTGCATACCACCCATCGACAGGCCGGCCAATGCACGGTGCTCAGTGTCGGCAATCACACGGTAGTTGCTCTCCACCATCGGGATGATGTCTTTCAGCAGCACCTCTTGGAAGCCGTTAAACCCGCCAAATCCACGGCGAGGTCCGCCAGGACGGCCACCCTGAGGTCCACCGGGGCGTGGTCCTTGAGGCATTCCCTGCGGACGTGCACCAGGAGCACCTTGTGGACGGTTCCCCATTCTGGGGAAGCCAGGAAACTGCTGTGCAGCCTGGGTGGTATCGGGATGGGCAGGTATCGCATTCAGGCCATTGTCCATCACGATGATGAACGGCACGGCCTTGCCCGCGGCTATCAGGTTGTCCATGATGATGCCGGTCTTTCCCTGTGCCGACCATCCTGTCTCGTTCTCACCCATGCCATGTTGCAAATAGAGCACGGGGAATTTTTGTGTGGGGTTCTGGCGGTAGGCGGCAGGCAGGTAAATATAGCAGTGGCGCATTTTCTCTGTCACTGTAGAATAGTAGTAAACTTCGTTGACAGAACCTTGGGGCACGTTTTTCACCGTGTAGAAATCCTCATCGGCAGCAGGCACGTCGATGCCACTACCCCAGCGGCTGGCACCATAATAATATTTACTACCCGGGTCGGGCACTGAGGCTCCGTCGATGTTGAGCTGATAATAATGGAAGCCCTCATCCTGGGGAGCAGACTCTCCGGTCCATACGCCTTCTGCATTTTTCACAAGGTCGTATTTCACACCGCCGATATCCAGTTTCACGCTCTTGGCATCGGGAGCAGAGATCTGGGCGCGCACCATGCGCTGCGAGTTGACCATCGGGTATTCTTTTCCCTCCTGGTTGGTGGTGGCCGGCTTGAAATCTTCTACAACCTGGGCATTAGCCATCATTGCGAAAAAGGCGGCCGTCATAAGAAACACACGTTTCATAAGCAATAATTTGAATGGTTTTGATATAAAGTTAGAAATTAGAAATGACTATCTCTTGACCATTTTTAGACGCTATTAAGTGAAAAAAGTAAAAAAGCCCCCTGTTTCTATTTTGAAAGATTAACAATTGAAGAATGGACACCTCTTCATCTCCATCAAGCCAACAGTCCGGACACATTAAATATATATAGCAAGACACGCGACAGGATGCCGCACTTGCTTCGAGAGGAAAATTTCGTCGAAAAATTCCCCGAAAGTCGTCGAAAACCATTTTGGCCACCTTTTATATCTTTATACTTTTGCATCGTCATCAACACACCACAAAAGTAGAACCACAAAAACCAACATACAAAATGAAGCAAAGAATCAACCTCAGATTGTTGTGCAGCATCCTCATGATGTTCATTGCCACTTTCGCAATGGCCCAAAACACCGTGGTGACAGGCTGCGTAAAGAGCAAGACCCAAGGCGAGGGCGAGTCGTTCGCCACGGTCAGGATATTCCCCAAAGGTAAATCAGAAGGCGCCATCGCCATGTTCCTCACCGACGCCGACGGCAATTTCAGCCAGCAAGTGAAAGGCGAGGGCACCTACGACATCGTTGTAAGCAGCATCGGTAAGGAAGAGGTGCGCAAGACCATCACCCTGGGCAAGAAGAACGAACTGAATCTTGGTGTCATCGAGATGGCAGACGACGCGAAGGAGCTGGCCGGTGTGGAAGTGGTGGCACAGAAGCCACTGGTGAAGATGGAGGTAGACAAGATGACCTACCGCGTGGAAGACGATACCGACTCGAAGTCGGTGACCGTGCTCGACATGCTCCGCAAGGTGCCCATGGTGTCGGTCGACGGACAGGACAACATCACCGTGAACGGCTCATCTGCCTTCAAAGTATATGTGGACGGCAAGCCCAACGTGATGTTCTCGAGCAATCCCTCAATGATATTCAAGAGTATGCCCGCCTCATTGGTGAAGACCATAGAGGTGGTGACCAATCCCGGTGCCCGTTATGACGCAGAGGGCGCCTCGGGAGTGCTCAATATCGTGATGAACAAGCAAGCCATGGGTGGCATGCCCGGTGCTCCGGGTGGTGCTCCAAGTGCCGACGGATACAATGGAACAATCAGGGCCTCGGTGGGCAACAACTCGATAGGTGGCGGTGCCATGATCAGCGGACAGAAGGGAAAATTCTCGTATAGTGCCAACGTGATGGAGAACTACTCGAAGCCCAGAGCCCCGCAAGTAGATATGGAACAGAATAATGGTGGCACCTCGATCCTCACCTCGGCATCGACCAAGACCCGCGTGCCCTTCACTTTGGGTAGTCTGAGCTTGGGTTATGAGATCGACCCCATGAGTTCTCTCAACGCCACTTTCTCGCTCACCAGCCTTTCGCTGCGCAACAGCGGCCTCACCACTACGAAGATGCTCTTCGGAGAAGGCGGCAGCGGGTACAGTTACGACAACAATATGAAGATGAAGAACTACCGCACCTCTTTCAGCGGCAACCTCGACTACCAACGGTTCTTCAACCCCGAGCGCACCAAATCGATCATAGTGACCTACCAGCTGAGTCTCAGT
>Ga0256407_10005152_pt1 | contig 21223 bp, 15 predicted proteins | sample RumenRJG_04DNA_FD_193489 | JGI IMG/M metagenome (GOLD analysis project Ga0256407, IMG submission 193489) | Bovine rumen microbial communities from Lethbridge, Alberta, Canada - RJG_04 | ecosystem: Host-associated > Mammals > Digestive system > Stomach > Rumen | place: Canada: Alberta... | reverse complement strand
CGTCAGTCCGCCAGTCATAATCTGGCTCTGCTTTAGTCCCTGACGGTCCAGGCGTACCTTGTAGATGCCTTCTTCACCGTACGACAGCAGCACCTCGTTGCTGCTGGTGACATAGGGGCTGAAGAAGTAGTCCATCTTGAAAGCGTCGTGACCACTGACACCCTCCAACGGATCCTGTATGCAGTCTGTCTGCCGGTTAATGACGAATACGCGTCCGTCATACATCTTCAGCCACACGTTCTGCGAGTGGTCGATGGTCATATTGTCTATACGGTTGTGCATACCCCTGATGCCGCTGGCTATACCTGTCTTGTAGTTATAGAAGTGGTATCCGTCGAAACGTGAGACACCATTCCATGTGGCTATCCACAGAAAGCCATAGTCATCGTTTCTCAGAGCAGCTATCGTATTACTGGGTAGCCCTTCTTCTGTTGAGTAATGTGAAAGCGAAGCCTGCAAATGCTGGGCTCTCAGGTTCTGTGGAACCCAGAGAGCCAGCGCTGCAAGCAGCATTAGTAGTTTTGTTCTTAAGTTAGTAATATCCATTATTGTGCTTAGTAAGCGAAGAGTGGATACTCTTTCATCTTATCATTGACACGCTGACGGACAGAGGCTATCACCTGCTCGTTCTCAGGATCGTTGAGAACCTCTTCTATCAGTTCAGCAATCAACACCATCAAGTCCTCCTTGGCACCACGTGTGGTGATGGCAGGTGTACCCAGACGGATACCACTCGTCTGGAAAGCTGAGCGGGTGTCAAACGGCACCATATTCTTGTTTACTGTGATGTCTGCTGCTACCAGAGCGTTCTCAGCCACCTTGCCAGTCAGGTCAGGATACTTGGAACGCAGGTCTACCAGCATAGAGTGGTTGTCCGTACCACCGCTGACAATCTGGAAGCCACGCTTCATCAGTTCGTCGGCCAGTACCTTCGCATTTTTCTGCACTTGCTTAGCCCACTCTTTGAACTCGGGCTTCAAAGCCTCACCGAAGGCTACAGCCTTAGCAGCGATAACGTGTTCCAGCGGGCCACCTTGTTGTCCAGGGAATACAGCTGAGTTGAGCAACTGAGACATCATCTTCGTCACACCCTTTGGAGTCTTCAGGCCCCAGGGGTTTTCGAAGTCCTTACCCATCAGGATGATACCACCACGTGGACCACGCAAGGTCTTGTGGGTGGTTGATGTCACGATATGAGCGTATTTGACGGGATTGTCCAGCAATCCGGCAGCAATCAGACCAGCAGGGTGAGCCATGTCAATCATCAGCAAAGCACCCACCTTGTCTGCTATCTCGCGCATACGCTTGTAGTCCCATTCTCGGCTGTAGGCTGAGCCACCACCGATAATCAGCTTGGGCTTGTGCTCCAGAGCCAAACGCTCCATCTCGTCATAGTCAACACGACCCGTTTCCTTATTCAGGTTATAGCCTACGGGCTTGTACAGAATTCCTGAGGTGTTGACCAGTGAACCATGTGACAAGTGACCACCGTGATCCAAGTTCAAGCCCATGAAGGTGTCACCAGGCTTCAGCACTGCCAAAAGCACGGCAGCATTAGCCTGTGCTCCAGAGTGAGGCTGTACGTTGGCATATTCGGCACCAAACAGTTTGCATACGCGGTCGATGGCCAGCTGCTCCACCTTGTCTACCACCTGACAGCCACCATAGTAGCGGTGTCCAGGATAGCCTTCGGCATATTTGTTAGTAAGGTAGGAGCCCATAGCCTCCATGACCTGGTCACTAACGAAATTCTCACTAGCAATGAGCTCAATGCCTTTCAGCTGGCGTTGGTGCTCCTGCTCAATCAACTCAAAAATCTGATTGTCTCTTTCCATTTTGTTTATATTTGTTTGGTTTAAAATTCGCTAATATTGGTGCAAAGGTACAAAAATTAGTGTAGAGTGAAAAGTGAATAGTAAGAAATCTGCTGCAACCTTGTTATTTTTTAACGTTTTCACCGTCACTCTGTTTTTTTTAATTTTGTCAGATCCCCCCTGACCGAATCAGTTGATTTCTCAATCCTTCAACAGGTCTGGACGCAATCGGCGGGTACGCTCCACGGCCTGCTCCAGTTCCCAGTTGCGTATCTTTGCCTCGTTGCCGCTAAGCAGGATTTCCGGAACCTTCCAACCCTTATAGTCGGCTGGGCGGGTGTAGATGGGTGCTGCCAGCAGGTCGTCCTGAAAACAATCCGACAGTGCTGACTGTTCGTCACCAATGACGCCAGGAACTACCCGCACAATAGCATCGGCTATCATCGCTGCAACCAGTTCACCGCCTGTCAGCACAAAGTCGCCAATGGATATCTCTTTGGTTATCAAATGGTCGCGCACACGTTGATCTATACCTTTATAATGACCAGCCAAGATGATAAGGTTCCCCTTCAGCGACAGCTCATTAGCCATGTGCTGGTCGAAGCGCTCTCCATCAGGTGACGTGAAGATGACCTCATCGTAGTCCCGCTCTGCCTTCAAGGCACTGATGCAACGATCTATGGGCTCACACTGCATCACCATGCCCGCGCTACCTCCATAGGGGTAGTCGTCCACACGCCGCCATTTGTCCAACGTGTAGTCGCGCAGGTTGTGCAGACGTATCTCTGCCAGTCCTTTCTTCTCGGCACGTGCCAATATCGATTCGTGAACAAAGCCCTCAAGCATTTCGGGGAGTACTGTGATAATGTCTATTCTCATAGTGCGTAAAAATCTTTAATCCTATCTATATATCGTTCGCCCACTTGTCGCCCCAGTTCGTATACATGATGCATCTCGTCTGGGTCGTGCGAGATGTGTCCTATGGGGATTTTCCCGTCAGGTCTGATCACCAGACAACGACCTTCTTGTTCTGCTAGAGCCACATATTCCAACTCGTTGTTATACATCAGATGACGCTCATCCATTGCCTTTATCATATTGGGGTATTTCCTCAATCCAACCCGCATCAGCGGCATCAGTGTGTTGCGTTCCTTCACAAAGCCTTTTGGCTGCGTCAGGATGACCACGTTCCTGTCGTAGCCGTGCTGTTCGAAGTAGGATAGGGGAATGCTGTCTGCCACACCTCCGTCCAATAGTCTGTACCCCTGCACTTCGACCACCTTCGACGCCAATGGCATGGAGGCCGATGCTCGGAGCCATTCCAGCTCGTCATAGTCCACATGGTTCATCGTGTGATAGACTGCCTGTCCCGTCGTCACATCCGTACAGACCACCACAAACTCCATCGGGTTCTCCTCGAAGGCTTTTGTGTCGAAGAGGTCATACTCATAAGGAACCACATGATAGCCGAACTGGGCATTGAAATAGTCGCCGGTAGTCAGCCACGAACGAATCCCGCTATATCGGGCATCCTTGGCAAAGCGCGTGTTGTAGCGAATGGCACGTCCAATCTGTCGCGACTTGATGTTACAACCGAAAGCAGCACCTGCCGACACACCTATCAGCCCGTCAGGCCACACCCCATGCTCCATCATGACATCAGTCACGCCGGCAGTCCACAAGCCACGCATGGCTCCACCTTCCAAAACGAGTCCTTTCTTCATAATCGCTTGCAAAGGTAGTGCAAATCAAGCGAAATTCAAAATAAATCGCAATTTTATTTCCGACACACACCATAGCTCCCTCATTTTCAAGATTCATACGGCCAGTGGCGTGAAAGTTTGACCTATGCGGACGGTGAGTCACAATAGGTTCAGGATGAGGGAGATGATGCCTGTATTGATTAAATCGGAAAACATACTGCCAATGATAGGAACGATAAGGAAGGGCTTGACAGTATAGCGGTATTTATAGCATACTGCACTCATGTTGGCCATGGCATTGGGGGTGGCACCGAGACCAAAGCCACAGAGTCCAGCACACAGGACGGCAGCATCGTAGTTGTGGCCTAGCAGTGGGAACGCAACGAAAAAGGCAAAGAGTGCCATCATGAGTATCTGGGATATCAATATGACAATCAATGGTAGGGCGAGGCTTTGAAGTTCCCAGAACTTGAGGGATATCATGGCCATGCCCAGGAACAGGGAGAGGCAGATGTTGCCAACACTGATGATACGCTCCAAGTCAAGTTTTCGATCTGCGTTCACCTTCTTGCCATCTACCTTGTAATGGAGTTGGCCTAACGTGTTTCGAAAAACGGCGGCTAAGATCAGAGCGCCAAAATAAGGGGGGAACGTGATGCCAGACTTTGCTAGCAGCCAATTCAACAGGGTGCCTCCACCCATAGCCAGGAGGATCCAATAGGTGGCTTTGGCATACTGCTGAAACTCCTGCTCGTTGGTGCTGACGCGCTTGGCACGACCTGCCGGTGAAGCCTCATCGCTCTCGATACCAGCCATGGCGGGATCGAGATCTTCGTCCGGTTGCTGCATTTGCTCATGGGTAAGTTTGGTGCGGACAATCCTCTCTGCCAGCGGACCGCCGAGCATGGAGCCTGCAACGAGTCCAAAGGTAGCTGCAGCCATGCCAATGGTTGCAGCTCCGTGTAGTCCCATCATTTCAAGTACTTTGGCAAATCCGCCTGCGGTGCCGTGTCCGCCCGTCATGGATATGCTACCTGCGGCCATTCCAACCAATGGGTCGACACCCATGAAGCGAGTTATGGCTATGGGCATCAGGTTTTGCATGGTAATGACGAAGACCAACAGGATAAGCATGATGATGAGCAGCTTGCCTCCTTGCTTGATGACCTTCAGATCGCTTTGGTATCCTACGCAGGTAAAAAAAGCCAACATGAAGATATCTTTCAATGTGCCATCGAACGACACCTCTATATCGAAACACCCATAGAGTAGTAGTGTGAGCAGGGAGAAAATGATGCCACCGCTGACGGGCGAGGGTACACAAAACCGCTGAAGGAATGAAATCCTTCGCGTCAGGATCATACCGACGATGAGGGCTAAGGCTCCGATGCCGGCGGTCTGGATCATGTCGAGTTCAATGTATGTCATAGTCAATTATTTTTGTTTCAGGTTTCATGTTTTCAGAATCTAAACTGTAGCTTGATATTGGCAGCATGCCGGTTAACCTTGGCTTCGCTACAAAAGACATCGAACATGTCGTGCCAGTCGACACCCATGTGCCAATGCCTGCCAAACTGCCTGCTGACGGACAGGCAGCCATAGACGGGTGTGCCATATTCCTCACGCATGGGTGTCCGCTTGGTGCAATACAGTATCTGCATTCCTATCTGCCACGCATAGGGAAGATGGGCTGTGGGGGCTACCCTGAGTAAGGCAAAGACGATGTCCTTGGCCATATACAGATTGGCTCCACCCGCAAATGTCAGCCAATGGTTCTTCCAATAAGCTGAGGTGTTGAGCTCGGCCAGGTTGTCCTCTCCTTTCGCCATATAATAACTCGCCTCAGTCTGTAGGGTGAACTTCGGTCTGCTATAGGCGTAGGCCAGCTTGACCTGATGGATGTCCCATTCTTGCAACTGTCCCTCGACAATGGACCAGTCTGCATCGGAGAGCGTAGTTTCATTGGTGAAAAGGGCTTCATAGGCGGGGTTATAGTACTTGCGATAATAGCCCAGCTGTATCTGATTGCGGGCGTTGGGCACATAAATAAAACTGACGTTGGTGTTGTTGCGGGTGTCAGTATATTTTTGGCTGTCGGCCTCGTCCATCACCTTGTAGCCATAGAACATTACGCGATAGCCGGTAGTGAACCGCCAGTGGGGCAGGGTATAGGTGAACTGCAGGTAGATATCATTGTTATAGATGTTCCAACTCCAGTCCCTCGACTTTTGTTCGGTCATGAGATAGTCACCCTCCACACCGAACATCATGGATAGGCGGTCGCAAAACAGGGGGGTATTGAGTTCAAGGGTATACAACGGCAGCTTGTGGGAGTAGGAATTGTCGCTGGCATACTGATAGCTTCCTACCACAAGTAGTTCTGTGCCCAGATCGTTGAAGGTGTGGAAATATCTCGCCCTGCCCATGACTTTGCGAGTCGTGAGAGGGGACAGTTCCTGATACTGCTGGGTGAAATAGGTCAACAGCTTGTTCCTGTCGTCAAAGCGATTGGTCATGTGAAGGGTCAAAAACTCTTTGTTGCCATTCTGATAGCGATAAGTCGCATTGGCATATAAATCAGTAGTTTTGCTGCCGTATAGTGCATTGATGGTACCGCTGCCCCCAGCATCCTTGCCGAAGTCTCCCTGGCCCTCGACGAAACCTTTCAACGAATCAGGCATGACCATATTGATATCCAGTACTCTGCTCTTACCTATGGATCCCTTTGCGACACCCGTATTGTCACAAACTTGAATCTTAGAGATGTCCTTAGCTTTCATCTGGCTAAGAATCAACCTTAGATCACCATTCATAGGAACATTGTCGATACGGAGGTTATAACTAGTAATAACATCCTCGTAACCGGATATCATCAAGTCGGGCATCATCTGCAGGACATCCATCAGTGTCTCTTCTCCCGTCAACTCCATTCTCTGAGGATAAACCATCGTCCTGTCTGCCTTTATCTCTACAATGGGCAAACTGTCCTGAGCAAATGCTGAGACGACCAGGATCACAAAACTAAGCAATATGAAAAAATGTCGATGCATAGGCAGATATTCACTGACTGCGAAATTACAAATAAAATCTCAAAAACAAAGAAAATCAATAAAAAAAAATGAAAAACATTGTGCATTCTTACCTAAAAATGTCTAATTCAAATAGGATGATAGCGCTTAATTTTGGAAGTTTCAGGAAAATACATTAATTTTGCAGCATCAAAAATGAAGTGTATCACCAAAAAACAATAAAGGAAAAATGAAAAAAGTAATTTTGAGTGCCATGATGATGATGGCCATGATGTGCTTCACTACAAATGTGAATGCACAGGACAACGTGAAAAAGGACAAGAAGGAATGCTGTGAGAAGAAGCAGCAGGACAAGAAAGAGTGCTGTGAGAAGAAGCAGCAGGACAAGAAAGAGTGCTGTGAGCAGCAGAAGGCTTGCTGTAAGAAGGATGCCAAGGCTAAGGCAAAGGACTGCAAGAAGTGCACCGAGTGCAAGGCTGAATGTGGCGACAAGGGTTGCAAGGAGTGTCCAAACAACCACAAGTGCAAGAAAAACTGCAAGAAATAAAGAAAGGATTTCGTCCTGAAAACAAACGCTGAGGGGAAGCATCTGGTGATACAGATTGTTTCCCCTCAGAGTCTTTAATATGACGGGTATGGATGGAACCCAACTATCCGATGTACTGCAGGATGAGTTCGACAATCTGGTCCTCAGTCTTGCCGTCCATGTTGATGACAAGGTCGTAATAACGAGCATCATAGCGATTGGTACCAGTGTACTTGGTGATGTAGTTATCGCGCATAGTGTCAACCTCTTTAATGATGGCCTCAGCCTGCTGGGGCGTGATGTCGCGCTTGCGGACAAGACGCTGGACACGCTGCTCCATTGAAGCCTGTATGAGGATGCTGAGGTGGTTGGGATGGTTGCGGAAGATGTAGAATCCGCTACGGCCGGCAATGATGCACGACTCGTCAGCAGCCATGCCATTGAGTATCTCGCACTCGGCACGATACATCTCGTCAGTGGTGAGTAGGTCGGGCTCGTTGATGAGGGAGGGCGTGTAGTCTGGGTTGTTGGAAACTGAATAGCCGAGGCCTATCACACGCTTGAAGTCGGCCCACCAGGAGTGGCTGCGTCCCTTGAGGGCCTCGATTTCCTCTGCAGTAAGGTTATACTTTTCCTCAAGGGCCTTGATAAGAGCCTTGTCGTAGAAAGACACGCCCAGTTTCTGGGCCAGTTTCTCACCAACGGTACGGCCACCGCTACCTAACTCTCGATTGATGGAGATAACAAATTGTTTGTTTTTATTCATTGTGTTGTATGGTTTAATTTGTTAATCTTTAATAGATAATTATAGACAAAAGGTATGCCACAAGCGTTGAGGTGATAACGCAGATAAGTCCAGGCATCATGAACGAGTGGTTCAGCAAATACTTGCCAATGACTGTGGTACCAGAGCGGTCGAAATTGACTGTGGCAATGTCGGAGGGATAGTTCGGAATGAAGAAATAGCCATAGACAGAGGGCAGTACACCCAACAGGACAGGTCCCGAGATGCCCAACGAGTAGGCAAGAGGCAGCATGGCAACGACAACGGCTCCCTGCGAGTTGATGAGCACGGAAACTAAAAAGAAAACGAAGGCAATGGACCAGGGGTACTCTTTGACGATGTCGGTCAACATGGACTGCATGGTAGCCATATAGTTGGAGAAATAGGTATCGGCGAGCCAAGCGATGCCATAGATGGCGACGACGGCAACCATACCAGACTGCCACACGGGTCCGGCGACGGCTTTCTTGGGAGAGGCTTTGCAGAAGATAATCATTAGGGCTGCAGCAGAGATCATGACAATCTGGATGACGAGGTTCATTGCCAGCGGCTTGGAGAAGAACTCGGTCATACCTTCAACATGTATTTTGGCCTTGACCAACTGGTCAGCAGTAAGTGTCAGTTGGTCATTTATGACCAGAGGGTCAGTACCCTTAACACCACGCAGGGTGTCGTAAGCGGGCAGGGCATTCTGGAAAATAGCGAAAAAGACGATGACAGCAAGAGCGCCCAGGAAGATGAAGACAGCACGCTTGGCTTCTATGGGAATGACACGATCGAGAGTAGTGGCTGAGGAGCCATAGATGTAGTCACGTTGCTCGGGAATCTTCAGGCGCTCCTGGAACACGGGATCCTTGTCGAGGTCGAGGCCACGATGGTAGGAGGCAGTGGCTGCGGCCATCAGACCACAGATGCACGAAGGGATGGAAATCATCAGCACCTGGGGGATGGTAATGTCGAAGCCATTGGCATTGGATATGCTGACAAAGGCAACGACAGCAGCAGCAATAGGGGAACAGGTGATTCCCACCTGAGAGGCGATAGAGGCAACACCACAGGGACGCTCAGGACGGATGCCCTTCTTAAGGGCAATATCACAGATAATGGGCATGAGCGTGTAGACTACATGACCTGTACCCACAAGTACAGTGAGGAAAAAAGTACAAAGTGGTGCTAGAAAGGTAATACGGTCAGGGTGCTTGCGTAACAGACGCTCGGCTACCTGGATGAGCCAGTCCATGCCTCCCGATGCCTGCATGATGCCAGCACAGGTGACAGCAGCAATGATGATGTAGATAACGTCTGTCGGAGGTGTTCCGGGCTTGAGGCCGAAACCGAAAACAAGTAGGGCAAGACCGATGCCCGAGATGGCACCCAAGGCCAGACTACCATAGCGAGAACCAATCCAAAGTGCGCCAAGCACTATCAGGAGTTGGAGAATCATTAGCAATGACATAGTAGAAAAATTTTAAATTATTGGTTATTATGTGCAAAAGTAATGAAAATATCTGAGACAGCAAAAAAAATGAAAAGAAAAAAGAGATAAACTTTTCAGTTTACCTCTCTCTTTGTACACCCGCAGGGGCTCGAACCCTGGACACCCTGATTAAGAGTCAGGTGCTCTACCAACTGAGCTACGGGTGCATCCTTTTCTTGTTTGCGGGTGCAAAGGTACAAACTTTCCTCGAACCCACCAAACTTTTTGAGCACTTTTTTTCAAAAAAAGACAAAAAAAGCCCGAAAACCGATTTTTCGAGCCTTTTTGTTTGCTTTTTGACGAACTTTCAGATAAACAATATGGTCAGTCCCGCCATCACAATGCTTACCATAGACATCAGTTTGATGAGAATGTTAAGTGACGGACCTGAGGTATCCTTGAAGGGGTCGCCAACGGTGTCGCCTACAATGGTGGCCTTGTGGGCAAACGAGCCCTTGCCACCGAAATTGCCTTCCTCGACCATTTTCTTGGCATTGTCCCAAGCACCACCGGCATTGGCCATGAATACAGCCAGCGTGAAGCCTCCCGCCAAGCCGCCTACCAACAGACCGAGTACACCAGCAACGCCGAGGACGATGCCTACGACAATAGGGATGGCAATAGCCAACAGGGAGGGGAAAATCATCTCATGCTGAGCGGCACGGGTGGAAATCTCGACACAAGAGCCATAGTCGGGAGTACCCTTACCCTCAAGGATGCCTGGAATCTCGCGAAACTGGCGCCGAACCTCTTCGACCATTTTCTGGGCTGCACGTCCGACAGCCTCCATGGTGAGACCACAAAATAGGAAAGCTGCCATAGCGCCGATGAAAGCACCTACGAGTACCTTGGGGTTCATGAGGTTTACCTGGAAGTAGTTCATGAAGTCGGGGATGGTAGCTTGAGAGGCTGCAATAATTTCGCCTTTGACATTCTGCATCATCACACCACCACGTTCCATTGCAATCTTGATTTCCTCAATATAGCTGGCAAGCAGGGCCAGCGCTGTGAGGGCTGCAGAACCAATGGCGAAGCCCTTACCCGTCGCAGCAGTGGTGTTGCCCAGGGCGTCGAGGGCGTCTGTACGATGGCGTACTTCCTCGCCGAGTTCGCTCATCTCGGCATTACCACCGGCATTGTCGGCAATAGGTCCGTAGGCGTCAGTGGCAAGGGTGATGCCCAGCGTAGAGAGCATACCCACTGCAGCAATACCTATGCCATAGAGGCCGTGGGAAAGACTAGCAGAAGACATTGAGAGGTCGAAACCATTGGCAAAGCAGTAGCTGAGCATGATGGCCACACCAATGGTAATGACGGGGATACAGGTGGATATCATACCAGTACCTATACCCTTTATAATAACGGTGGCAGCCCCTGTCTTACCAGCTTCAGAGATGCGCTGGGTGGGTTTGTAAGAGTGGGAGGTGTAGTACTCAGTTGCCTGTCCGATGATGACACCAGCCACGAGGCCCGAGATTACGGAGCAGGAAAGGCCGAGCCAGTTCTCGATGCCCAGGAAGTATAGAATGGCAAAGGTGGCTACGGCAATGAGCAGCGCTGAAACGTTGGTACCCAGAGACAGCGAGTGCAGCAGGTCCTTCATGGTGGCTCCCTCCTTAGTGCGCACCAGGAAGATGCCTATGAGTGAAAGGAACACTCCCACAGCGGCTATCAGCATAGGAGCGATAACTGCCTTGAGCTGCATACCGTCCATCGTGCTGGCTGCAAAAGCAGAAGCACCCAGGGCAGCTGTAGAAAGAACGGATCCGCAGTAGCTCTCGTAGAGGTCTGCACCCATACCTGCGACATCGCCTACGTTGTCGCCTACGTTGTCGGCAATGGTGGCAGGATTGCGAGGATCATCCTCAGGGATGTCAGCTTCGACCTTACCCACTATATCGGCACCTACATCGGCAGCTTTGGTGTAAATACCACCACCCACACGGGCAAACAGAGCCTGGGTAGAGGCACCCATGCCAAAGGTCAGCATGGTCGTGGTAATCGTGATAAGAGAATCATTAGTGAGACCGTTGAGGGCAATAAACCAGGCGGCTATGTCAAGCAGGCCAAGACCTACTACGGTAAGTCCCATGACGGCACCAGAGCGGAAGGCCACCTTCAACCCGCTGTCCAGGCTCTTGCGAGCAGCATTCGCAGTACGGGCGGAAGCATAGGTGGCAGTCTTCATACCGAAGAATCCAGCCAGGCCAGAAAAGAGTCCACCTGTCAGGAAAGCAAACGGCACCCAAGGATTCTGCACATTGAGTCCGTAAGCCATAAAGGCGAATAGGGCACAAAGCACTGCAAAAACAATGCCTACCACCTTATACTGCTGTTTCAGGTAGGCCATAGCGCCACGACGAACATAAAGAGCTATCTCTCGCATACGGGGAGTACCCTCGTCTTCTCCCATCATCTGACGGAAAAAGAAAAAGGCCATGCCCAAGGCAACAACGGAAGCCACGGGCACAAGCCAGAATACACTTGGAATAATCATAAGATTCAGGTTGTTATTGGTATTTTTATACTTTACTCGTCAGCAATGTAGTCAGACAGGCTCTCGGCATCCTCGTCAGGATCTGACTCAATTTCGAAAGTTGTACGATAGTTGTCTTCGGTGATATCGTCGTCGTTGGGTCCGTCGAGTTCCACATCGTCCTCATCGGGGCGGTTGTAGGTATCCTCAATCTCGACATCGGCATCGTCATCCAGGTCTTCGTCATCGCTTCCGCGATCCTCAAACTTCATGCGGGGTTTGAAAGTCTCGGGCTTCAGCTTGGCAAAGATTGCCTCGACCCAGGTTCCTTTGGACACCTCAAGCACCTCATAGCCGTCTGCAATCTTTTTCTCATACATGCCGCCCTTCTTGTGCAGCCGATCCTTGGGAAGGGTCGTGGTAGAGATGTCAAAACCACTTTCGATAATGTCCTGGATAGACTGAGACAACGAGTCCCAGCCTCCACCGAAATTGCGCTCCAGCACCTCAATAAGCTTGGCTGCTGTAATGTGGCGGATATTCTCGTAGGTCAGGTCGGTGACACGCATAATGGGACGTTTCTTCACGGCCCAGACGATTTTGGTGTCCTCACCCGTCTTGACAACACTGACCTTGTATCCCAACTTTGTGTACTTCTGTTTGACTACCTTGTCGTCGTCTTTCAGCTCTTCCATCATGAATGCGCTGCGGATGATGTCAACATAGTGGCGCAGGTTCTCTCTGATCTCTGCGTCCTTGGCACCGCTCTCAAGCATACGGAAAACATCATTTTCCTGAAGATCCCAAACAGAACTCTTCGTTAGATTCTTAAGGCCAGTACCCTTCTTGCTTTCTGCTGGGCTGACTTCGATGTCTTTTACCTTCTCTTTCTTCATGTTTTACCTATTTTATATTGATAATTTCGTGTTCTGTCTGCAAAAGTACATACTTTATTTTCTATTTACAAGTTTTTACCCGATATTTTTTGTTAATTTCCCAAAAACCTATACCTTTGCAAGAAAATTATGGCAGAACCATTAGCAGAAAGACTACGTCCACGGACACTTGATGATTACATCGGCCAGAAGCATCTGGTAGGAGAAGGGGCAGTACTGCGCAAGATGATTGACGCAGGGCGCATTTCGTCGTTTATACTCTGGGGCCCTCCAGGTGTGGGGAAGACGACCTTAGCTCAAATCATTGCCCACAAGTTGCAGACTCCGTTCTACACACTTTCGGCAGTTACCAGTGGTGTCAAGGACGTGCGTGACGTCATTGAGAAGGCCCAAAAGGGCCGTTTCTTCAACGAGGCGTCGCCGATTTTGTTTATTGACGAGATACACCGTTTCTCCAAGTCTCAACAGGATTCGCTGCTGGGGGCTGTCGAGAAAGGTATTGTCACCCTCATAGGTGCCACCACGGAGAATCCTTCATTTGAGGTCATCCGTCCGTTACTGTCCAGGTGTCAGCTGTATGTGTTGAAATCGCTGGAAAAGGACGATTTGCTGGAACTGCTCCATCGAGCCGTCACACAAGACATATATCTGAAGGAACGAAAAATCGAACTAAAGGAGACTTCCGCGCTTTTAAGGTATAGTGGAGGTGACGCTCGTAAATTACTGAATATTTTAGAGTTAACGGTTGAAGCATCACCTTCTGACAGTGCGATTATCACGGATGCCTTCGTGGAACAGTGTCTGCAACAGAATCCATTGGCATACGATAAAGACGGAGAGATGCACTACGACATCATTTCTGCCTTCATCAAAAGTATTCGTGGCTCGGACCCCGATGCCGTTCTATATTGGATGGCACGCATGATAGAGGGTGGGGAAGACCCCCAGTTCATAGCCCGCCGACTGGTTATCTCAGCCTCTGAGGACATCGGATTGGCTAACCCGAACGCGCTGCTATTGGCGAATGCAGCTTTCGATACAGTGATGAAAATAGGATGGCCTGAGGCTCGTATTGCCTTGGCGGAAGCTGCTGTATACCTGGCCACGTCGCCTAAGAGCAACTCGGCATATCTGGGCATCGACAGGGCCTTAGCTTTGGTTCGTCAGACAGGCAACCAGCCAGTACCACTGCACCTGCGCAATGCACCCACGAAACTGATGAAGGACCTAGGCTACCACGATGGCTACAAATATCCTCACGACTACCCAGGACATTTCACTCCCCAACAATACATGCCTGACGCCCTTCAAAACGAGCGTCTGTGGATTGGTCAGCACTCGCCGGCTGAGGAGAAACTCTACGAACGGATGGTCAACTACTGGGGAGAACGATTCAAGGAGTGACAGGCAAGACTATCATACTACCGCAAAGATGGAATACAATGATATCATACAGCAGGTCGTAGAGTTTCTAGGAACTTTTGCCTTTGCTATTTCCGGCATCAGACACGCTGCCGCCAAGCATTTCGACTGGTTTGGCGGTTATGTATGCGGAATAGCCGTTGCCATCGGCGGTGGCACCATCCGCGACGTCATGTTAGGCACCACGCCGTTCTGGATGACAGATCCTATATATATAATATGTACCGCCTTGGCCCTGGTGTTTGTCATTATCTTTGCCAAGCACATGGAAGGATTGCGCAATACGTGGTTCGTATTCGACACTTTAGGCCTGGCACTGTTTACAATTGCCGGAATCCAGAAGTCGCTCACCTTCGGACAGCCTTACTGGGTAGCCATTATCATGGGTTGCATCACTGGTTCAGCCGGTGGTGTCATCCGCGATGTGTTGCTAAACAACGAACCCGTCATTTTTCAAAGGGAAATTTATGCTATGGCGTCTGTACTTGGTGGGGTAACTTATTGGTCTCTAGACTTTTTTAAAGTTCCGTTAGAGGTAACAGTCATCAGCTCCTTCGCTATTATCTGCCTCATGCGCTTCCTTGCCGTCCGCTACCATCTGGCACTGCCAACGCTGAAAGACGAGTAGGGGAGTGCCCCCTACTTCGCCAGTCGGTAAATAGCTCTCATTTCATCGGCACCCAATACCTCAAAGGCACCTATTGTGATGGTATTGCCACGAGAGCATTTGTCTACCAAAACCTCGATTTCATCGTCAGTGATTTCACGGCCCAGCAACTCATGGATGTTGGTGGGCATACCAATCTTGCGATAGAAGTCCTCAATGGCACAGATTCCTTTTTCTGCGGTTTCATCGGGATGGGCAAAATCGTTCTCAACACCCATCACATTAACAGCAAATTGAACGAATCGGCTCAGGTGCTTATCCTTTACATAACGGGCCCACGAAGGCCAGAGAGCAGCCAATCCGGCACCATGAGTAACGCCAAATAGGGCACTAAGCTCGTGTTCAAGACGATGGGTGGCAAAATCTTTCTCCGTTCCACATTCCGTCAAATCGTTATGTGCCAAAGAGCCCGCCCACATGATTTGAGCCCGGTTGCGATAGTCCTCAGGATGTTCCATCACCACCACAGCTGCGTCTTTAACCGTCCTTAAAAGGGCTTCAGCTACGGCGTCCGTAAGCGTCATGTCCTCGTATTTTGAGAAATAGCGCTCCATGGTGTGCATCATGATGTCCGTAGCACCAGCAGCAGTCTGGTAAGGAGGAAGCGTATAGGTGCGTTCTGGATTCATGACGGCAAATCGGCATCGGCAGAGGTCGCTGTTAATGCCGCGTTTGAGGAGTCCGTCGTCCTTGGTAATGACACAGCTGGACGACATCTCACTGCCTGCAGCAGGTATGGTCAGCACCACGCCAATAGGCAGACAGGCCTCAGGAACAGCTTTCCCGGCCCAGAAATCCCATACATCGCCATCATACAAGCTGCCATAACCAATGGCTTTGGCAGAGTCAATGACTGATCCGCCACCAACGGCCAGAATAAAGTCCACCTGTTCACGACGACACAAACTAATGCCTTCCTGAACCTTCGAAAGCAACGGATTGGGAACCACACCGCCCAGTTCCACAAAAGGAATTCCATGACTTTTCAGCTGTTCCCGGACAACGTCCAGCAATCCTGAGCGTTCTGCAGAACCACCGCCATAGTGAACTAAAACCTTGTGGCCATTCTGTTGAGCCACCAAATCACCAATCTGCATTTCGGCATTTTTTCCGAACACAATACGAGTCGGTGCGAAAAAATTAAAATCCTTAATCATTTTGTGCGCATATTTTTGGAAAATTTTCTCTTTTGTGCAAAGATACGGAATATTTTTATAAATGAAGTAATTTTGAAGGTAATAATCCATTCTTAGATTTTCTATTTATCATAATGCCGATTATTTCATATAATGAAGTAGAGTTTCCTATACCTTTTTATAATTTAGAAAAAGTACAAAAAATCGTAAAAAATAAAGTTTTTGCTATCTCGGCTTTGCAATTTGGATAATTATTTGTACCTTTGTGGCTGTTTTAAAACAAATCGCGAAAATGGAAGCTTTCTTTAGGACCCACCGCTACTTAGTGGAACATGTAAATGCGCCAGTTCGTCGCACCCTGATGGATGAGATTGACTGGTCAGACCGCATGATTGGCATCAAGGGCACGCGTGGTATCGGAAAGACGACATTTTTGCTCCAATATGCCAAAGAACATTTTGATATTCAGGATCGCAAGTGCCTTTATATCAATATGAACAACTTCTATTTTCAGGGACGCGGCATTGCAGATTTTGCTGGAGAATTCTATCGCAAAGGCGGTCGTGTGCTGCTGATTGACCAGGTATTCAAACAGCCCGACTGGTCGCAGGAACTGCGTAAGTGCTACGATTTGTACACCAATCTGAAGATAGTTTTCACAGGTTCCAGTGTGATGCGTCTCAAGGACGAGAATCCAGAACTGAACGGTATTGTAAAGTCCTACAATCTGCGTGGATTTTCCTTTAGAGAGTTTATTAACTTGTTGACTGGCAACGATTTCCGTCCTTACACGCTGGAAGAAATCCTGAACGACCATGAGCACATCATCAAGCAGATTCTGCCCAAGGTATCGCCCAACCGCTATTTCCAGGACTACATCCATCATGGTTTCTATCCCTTTTTCCAGGAGCATCGCAACTACTCCGAGAACCTGCTGAAAACCATGAATATGATGACCGAGGTTGACATTCTGCTCATCAAGCAGATTGAACTGAAGTATCTGAACAAGATCAAGAAGTTATTCTACACACTGGCAGAGGAAGGTCCCAAGGCTCCCAATGTGTCGAAACTAGCCAAGGACATTGAAACCAGTCGTGCTACGGTAATGAACTACATCAAGTACCTCACCGATGCCCGTCTACTGAATATGATTTACCCTTTGGGAGAAGATTTCCCCAAGAAGCCTTCAAAGGTGATGTTGCACAACTCCAACCTACTCTACGCTATCTACCCTATCCACGTGGACAAGCAGACGGCTATGGAGACGTTCTTCGTCAATTCGCTGTGGAAGGATCACAAGGTCAACCAACAGGGACGCGACCAGTACTATTTGGTCGACGGAGGGCTGAAATTCCGTGTATGCGATGCAGAGAACTCAAATAAATTAAGGTACGCGCCAGACATCATTTACGCCAGATATAACACGGAGATAGGTCGCAACAACCAAATTCCGCTCTGGCTCTTAGGGTTCCTCTACTGACAAGAGTCCCCTACTCCACCTTTTGCAAACAAAATCTTTTAAGATATAATAAATTATTAATTCGTTTTAATATCTATTCTAAACAAATGGCTAAAGAAAAGAAATTTATCACCTGTGATGGTAACGAGGCAGCAGCTCACGTGAGCTATATGTTCTCGGAGGTAGCAGCAATCTACCCCATCACCCCGAGCTCACCTATGGCTGAGCACGTTGACGAATGGGCTGCCCGTGGTCGTAAGAACCTTTGGGGACAGACCGTAAGTGTACAGGAAATGCAGTCAGAGGCTGGTGCTGCCGGTGCCGTTCATGGTTCACTGCAGGCTGGTGCTCTCACCACCACCTTCACTGCTTCTCAGGGTCTTCTGCTGATGATCCCCAACATGTACAAGATTGCCGGTGAGTTGATTCCTTGCGTATTCGACGTTTCTGCCCGTACGCTGGCTTCTCACTCTTTGTGTATCTTCGGTGACCACCAGGACGTGATGGCTTGCCGTCAGACTGGTTTCGCCATGCTGTGCGAAGGTTCAGTTCAGGAGGTTATGGATATGACCGCTGCTGCTCACCTGGCATCATTGGAGACCTGCGTACCGTTCGTAAACTTCTTCGACGGTTTCCGCACCTCTCACGAGTATCACAAGATTGAGTTGCTCGACCAGGAGGATGTTCGTCCTTTGGTTAAGGAAGAGTACATCAAGCGTTTCCGCGACCGTGCTATGTCGCCTGAGCGTCCTATCACCCGTGGTACCGCTGAGAACCCTGAGACCTTCTTCACACACCGTGAGGCTTGCAACCCCTACTACGATGCAGTACCCGAGGTTGTTGAGAAGTATCTGGGCGAGCTCTCTAAGATTACTGGTCGTGAGTATCACCTGTTCTCATACTACGGAGCCGAGGATGCCGATCGCATGATCATCCTCATGGGTTCTGCTACCGATGCAGCCCGCGAGGCTATCGACTACCTGAACGCCAACGGCCAGAAGGTTGGTATGATCAGCGTACACCTCTATCGTCCGTTCTCAGTGAAGCACCTGCTGGCTGCAGTTCCCAAGACCGTCAAGAAGATTGCCGTTCTGGACCGCACCAAGGAGCCCGGAGCCAACGGCGAGCCTCTGTATCTCGACGTCAAGGATGCCTTCTTCGATGTTCAGGACCGTCCTGTTATCGTAGGTGGTCGCTATGGTCTTGGTTCTCACGACACCACTCCTGCTCAGATCATTAGCGTGTTCAACAACCTCGCTATGCCCGAGCCCAAGAACCACTTCACCATCGGTATCGTCGACGACGTTACCTTCACCTCTCTGCCTGAGGTCGAGGAGATTGCACTCGGTGGTGCAGGCATGTTCCAGGCTAAGTTCTACGGTCTGGGTGCCGACGGTACTGTAGGTGCCAACAAGAACTCCGTGAAGATTATCGGTGACAACACCAACAAGTACTGCCAGGCTTACTTCTCTTACGACTCTAAGAAGTCGGGAGGTTTCACCTGCTCTCACCTGCGTTTTGGTGACACACCTATCCGTTCTACCTATCTGGTGACTACACCTAACTTCGTAGCTTGCCACGTTCAGGCTTACCTCCACATGTACGATGTGACTCGTGGTCTGCAGAAGAACGGTACCTTCCTGCTGAACACCATCTTCGACGATGCCGAGCTGGAGAAGTTCATGCCTAACAAGGTAAAGCGCTACTTCGCACAGAACAACATCACCGTCTATACCATCAACGCTACCAAGATAGCACAGGAGATTGGTCTGGGCAACCGCACCAACACCATTTTGCAGTCAGCATTCTTCCGTATCACTGAGGTGATTCCCGTTGAACTGGCTGTCGAGAAGATGAAGGCTGCTGCCCTGAAGTCTTATGGTGCCAAGGGTCAGGACGTGGTAGACAAGAACTATGCCGCTATCGACCGTGGTGGTGAGTACAAGAAGTTTGAGGTGAAGGCCGAGTGGGCTAACCTGGCTGACGATGCTGAGAAGCAGGACAATGCTCCCGCATTCGTGAAGGAGCTCGTTCGTCCTATCAACGCTCAGGCTGGCGACCTGCTGAAGGTTTCTGACTTTGTGAAGCACAACACTGTAGACGGTTCTTGGGAGGTTGGTACTGCTGCTTACGAGAAGCGCGGTGTCGAGGCCTTCGTTCCTATGTGGAACAAGGACAACTGTATCCAGTGTAACCAGTGTGCTTACATCTGTCCTCACGCTGCCATCCGTCCGTTCGTACTGACCGACGACGAACTGAAGGACTTCCAGATCGATACCCTCGAGATGAAGGCTCCTGCTGCAATGAAGGGCATGCACTTCGTCATCGAGCCTTCAGTACTCGACTGTCTGGGTTGCGGCAACTGTGCTGACATCTGCCCGGGTAATCCTAAGCTCGGTAAGGCTCTCACGATGGTTCCTTTCAACCCCGATGCCGACGACATGAAGAAGATGGCTGCCGACTGGGACAAGCTTGTTAAGGTTCCCTCTAAGCAGGGTCTCGTAGACATCCGCAGCAATGTGAAGAACTCACAGTTCGCACAGCCTCTGTTTGAGTTCTCGGGTGCATGCTCTGGTTGCGGTGAGACTCCGTACGTGAAGCTGATTTCTCAGCTGTTCGGTGACCGTCAGATGATTGCCAACGCTACCGGTTGCTCTTCTATCTACTCTGCTTCTATTCCTTCTACTCCTTACACCAAGAACGAGAAGGGTCAGGGCCCAGTCTTCAACAACTCACTGTTCGAGGACTTCTGTGAGTTCGGTCTCGGTATGGCTCTGGGTAATAAGAAGATGAAGGAGCGCGTGGCTAAGCTGCTCGCTGAGGCTTGCGAGAATGCAAACTGCCCTGCTGAGTACAAAGCACTTGCTGAGGAGTGGATTGCCAACAAGGACGATGCCGACAAGACCAAGGAGATTGCTCCGAAGCTGCGCGAGGCTATTGCTGCTGCCGCTGCTGCCGGTTGTCCTGTCAACCAGGAACTGAAGACTCTCGACCACTACCTCGTGAAGCGTTCACAGTGGATCATCGGTGGTGACGGTGCTTCTTATGATATTGGTTACGGCGGTCTCGACCACGTCATCGCTTCTGGTGAGGATGTCAATATCCTCGTGCTCGATACTGAGGTTTACTCTAACACCGGTGGTCAGGCTTCTAAGGCTACTCCTCTCGGCGCTATTGCTCAGTTCGCTGCTCAGGGTAAGCGCATCCGCAAGAAGGATCTCGGCATGATTGCCACTACCTACGGCTATGTATATGTCGCTCAGATTGCTATGGGTGCTGACCACGCTCAGACCCTGAAGGCTATCCGCGAGGCCGAGGCTTGGCACGGACCTTCTATCGTCATCGCCTACGCTCCATGTATCAACCACGGTCTGAAGGCCAAGGGCGGTATGGGTAAGAGCCAGGCCGAGGAGAAGAAGGCTGTTGAGTGCGGTTACTGGCACCTGTGGCGCTACAACCCCGCTCTGGCTGAGGAAGGCAAGAACCCATTCTCTCTCGACTCTAAGGAGCCCAACTGGGAGAACTTCCACGACTTCCTGCTCGGTGAGGTTCGTTACCTGTCAGTCAAGAAGGCTTATCCTAACGAAGCCGAGGAACTCTTCGCCGAGGCTCAGAAGATGGCTCAGCTCCGCTACAAGACCTACATCCGCAAGGCTGCAGAAAATTGGGAGGATTAATGAGCGTTATGCCAAGCTAGCTTGGGCATTTCGAACGTACGAACGATCATGACGCAGTCATGAGGTTTTACAGATAAAGAAAGGTTGCACTTTTTGTGGGTGCAACCTTTCTTTTCGTAAGCGTCTCCGTTTTTCCGCATTGTAGCATTGGTCGAAA
>Ga0256407_10005151_pt1 | contig 21226 bp, 9 predicted proteins | sample RumenRJG_04DNA_FD_193489 | JGI IMG/M metagenome (GOLD analysis project Ga0256407, IMG submission 193489) | Bovine rumen microbial communities from Lethbridge, Alberta, Canada - RJG_04 | ecosystem: Host-associated > Mammals > Digestive system > Stomach > Rumen | place: Canada: Alberta | collected... | reverse complement strand
TCCGATGCTCACCTGGGTTCTTGGGCCATTGACCATAAGCGTATGCAGGAGCGCAGATTGGTGCGTTTCCTTGACTCTATCAAGGACAAGGCGGCTGCGGTCTATCTGCTGGGCGATATGTTCGACTTCTGGTACGAGTATAAGTATGTGGTGCCAAGAGGCTATACCCGTTTCCTCGGAAAGTTGTCGGAGTTGGCAGATATAGGTGTAGAGGTGCACTTCTTTACCGGCAACCATGACATCTGGGCCTATAACTACCTGGAGCGCGAGTGTGGCGTCATCCTGCATAAACAGCCACAGACAATAGAACTCTACGGAAAGATATTCTATCTGGCGCATGGCGACGGACTGGGCGACCCCAGCAAGTCGTTCAAGGTCATCCGCAGTATCTTCCATAATAAAGTCTGCCAATGGCTCTTCTCGGGCTTGCATCCCCGTTGGGGACTATGGTTTGGACTGGCATGGGCCAAGCACTCCCGTCTGAAGCATGAGGCAGAAGGGGTGCCTCCATATATGGGGGAAGACCGCGAGCATCTGGTTCTCTATACGAAAAAATACATCCAGTACCACTCCAACGTGGACTACTTCATCTATGGCCACCGTCATATTGAATTGGATCTACAGCTGACGAAGAAGGCCCGCGTACTTATCCTTGGCGACTGGATCAGTCAGTTCACCTACGTGGTGTGGGACGGTCAGCACCTCTTTATGCAACAATATATTGAAGGGGAAAGTAAGGTGTAAAATATTAGTTTAGAGTGTAGAGTGTAGAGTTTGCTACCGCTCCGCAGGACACCGCTTCGCAGGTCAACACCACCGCTGCGGTAGCAAACTCTAAACTCTAAACTCTACACTATTAATCATCCTACAGCAGGTTCATTGTATCGGTAGCAATCATCAGCTCCTCGTCGGTGGGGATGACAACAACCTTCACCTTGGAATCATCGGCAGAGATGATAGCTTCTTCGCCACGCACCTGATTCTTCTGCTCATCGAACTTCACGCCCAGGAACTCCAAGCCCTTGCAAACCTCAGAGCGCATACCAATCTGGTTCTCACCAACACCGGCAGTGAAGACAATCACATCAACGCCACCCATAGCAGCAGCATAGGCACCGATATACTTCTTAATACGATAGAAATACATCTCCTGAGCCAGTGTGGCACGAGGGTCGCCAGCTTTGGCAGCATTCTCTACGTCGCGCATATCGCTGGAACCGCCTGTGATACCAGCCACACCGCTCTTCTTGTTGAGCAGGTTGCTCATACCGTCGGCATCGAGATCCAGCTTCTTCTCAAGGAAGGTCACAGCACCACCGTCGATGTCCCCAGAACGGGTACCCATTACCAGGCCCTCCAGTGGGGTGAGACCCATTGAGGTGTCTACACACTTGCCATCGAGCACAGCAGCAATAGAACCACCATTACCGATATGACAGGTAATCATCTTAGTACCCTCAGCCTTCATACCCAGGAACTCCAGGGCACGAGCGCTGACATAACGGTGAGAGGTTCCGTGGAAGCCATAACGGCGCACGCCATACTTCTCATAGAGCTCGTAAGGAATAGCATACATATAAGCCTTGGCAGGCATGGTCTGATGGAAGGCGGTATCAAACACACCCACCTGAGGCAGACCAGGCATCAACTCCTTCACGGCATTCACACCCTTCAGGTTGGCGGGGTTGTGCAGAGGAGCCAGGTCAGAGCACTCCTCGAAGGCCTTCAGCACCTCGTCGGTCAGCACTACAGACTTATTGAACTTCTCGCCACCATGCACCATACGATGGCCTACGGCATCAATTTCATCAAGACTCTTGATAACACCAATCTCAGGATCGGTCAGCAGAGAGAAGATGAACTTCACACCCTCAGTATGCTCAGGAATGTCGTGCATAATCTGCTTCTTCTCGCCATTAGCGAGTTTCACCTTTACAAAGGCATTATCCAAGCCCACGCGCTCAGCACCACCACTGGTCATCACACTCTTATCGTCCATATTGTACAGAGCGTACTTAATAGACGAAGAACCGCAATTCAATACTAATATTTTCATAATAAAAGCCCACCCAAGCCCTCCCCAAGGGAGGGATGTTTAGTTACATATAGGGCGCTCCATTTTTTTGTTGTTAATAATCTTATTGTATTTATATTCTCCTTTTCTACCCATCATACTTTCTATATAGACTCCCCTCCCCTGGGGAGGGGATGGGGGTGGGCCTTACTTCTTTGCATCCATAGCCTGACAAGCCGTGATAGCTACGAGGTAGTAGATGTCTTCTACTGAGCAACCACGAGACAGGTCGTTAACAGGACGTGCAATACCCTGGAGGATAGGACCGATAGCAGTAGCACCAGCCAGACGCTGCACGAGCTTATAGGCGATGTTACCTACCTCAAGGCAAGGCATTACCAAGACGTTAGCCTTACCTGCAATCTCTGAACCGGGAGCCTTCTTAGAACCTACAGAGGGAACGAGGGCTGCGTCAGCCTGCAACTCACCGTCAATCTTCAGGTTGGGATCCAGTTCCTTAGCCAACTTAGTAGCCTCAACAACCTTATCTACGACCTCATGAGAAGCACTGCCCTTGGTTGAGAAGCTCAGCATAGCCACACGAGGATCTGCGAATCCAGCCACACTCTTAGCGGTCTGAGCGGTGCAGACAGCAATCTGCGAGAGCTGGTTAGCATCAGGCATAGGCGTTACAGCCACGTCACCGAATACGAGCACACCATTCTCTCCATACTCAGGTTTATCAGTAATCATCAGCATTGCACCGCTTACGCAAGTGATACCAGGAGCACACTTGATAATCTGCAGAGCAGGACGCAGGGTCTCACCAGTAGTTGAAAGTGCACCAGAGATCTGACCATCAGCACCCTCGGTCTTGATAATCATACAACCCAGATAGAGAGGATCCTTCACCAACTCACGAGCCTTCTCGATGGTCATACCCTTCTTCTCGCGAAGCTTCTGCAACAGTTGAGCCATCTCCTCGCTCTTCTCATAGTTCAGCGGGTCAATGAGGGTAGCCTTGTCAATATGGGTCAGGCCCTTCTCCTTTGCCAGTGCATGAACCTTCTCAGGGTTACCAATCAGAATCAGGTCTGCAATGTCGTCAGCCAGCACACGGTCGGCGGCTGTCAGGGTGCGCTCCTCTTCAGCTTCAGGGAGCACAATGCGCTGCTTGTTGCTCTTTGCACGCGCAATGATTTGTTCAATTAATCCCATAGTTTGTAATACGTTAAAATAATAATATTAAATAAGATTCATTTCAATAGTTCTGTGAGCTCGGCCTCCAGTTCCTCTGCCGAGAGACGCAAGTGAAACTGACCGTTGTGTGCCGTACTGATGGCACCGGTCTCCTCCGAGACGATAATGCAGAGGGCATCACTCTCCTGCGACATTCCCAAAGCCGACCTGTGGCGCAGACCTAGTTCCTTGGGAATGTCCAAGTCATGGCTCACGGGTAGGATGCAGCCGGCAGCCTTGATACGATGGTTGCCAATAACCATTGCCCCGTCGTGTAATGGCGAGTTCTTGAAGAAGATGTTTTCAATGAGCCGTTGATTGACCTCAGCGTCAATCTTGTCGCCTGTTGCCACGATGTCATCCAACGGCACATTGCGCTCCATCACAATCAGTGCACCCACCTTTCCCTTAGCCATCTGCATAGCGGCCATGACGATTGGCATGATGCTTTTCTTCAGTCGCACCAGGTCGCGCTCGTCGGTACGCTTCAGCGAGAAAAGGCGCATCAGCGTGCGGATGCGCCGGTGGGCACCGAGGTTATAGAGGAATTTCCGAATGTCATCCTGAAAGATGACGATGATAGCGATGACACCTACCGACACCAGTTTGTCGAGAATAGCTCCCAGCAGTTTCATCTCCAGAATCTGGGACACGAAAATCCATATCACGACGAAGATCATGATACCTACGAAGATGTTCAGCGAGCGCGACTCCCGCATCACTCTGTAGGTGTAGAACAGCATGATAGCCACCAACAGGATGTCGATTATGTCCTTGATTCCGAATTCTATCATACGGTTATGATGATTTTAGTGCCTTGAACATCTTCACACATTCCATGGCTTCTTTCACGTCGTGCACCCTTAGTATGCTGGCTCCTTTCATTAGGGCGACGATGTTCAGCATCGTCGTACCGTTAAGTGCTTGGCTCTGGTCGGTGTCCAGCAACTTGTAGATCATCGATTTTCTCGATATGCCTACCAAAACGGGCAGTTCCATCACCTGTAGCTTCTCCATCTCGTTCATCAGCCGGTAGTTCTCTTCCACCGTCTTTCCAAAACCGAAGCCTGGATCCAGGATGATGTCTTTCTGCCCCATATCGCGCAGCATTTGCACCTTGCGGGCAAAAGCCATCAGCGAGTCGTGCAGGTCCTTTTGTACTGACATTAAAATATAAGGTATGCCCAGTCGGGCCACCATACGGAACATCGCCTCGTCGGCCCCCTCACTCACATCGTTGATGATGTCGGCACCAAACTCATCAACGGCCATCTTTGCCACATCGGCACGAAAGGTGTCTATCGACAATGGCACATCGGGCTGCACACGCCTGACTACACTCAGAGCCATACGCATACGTTCAGTCTCCTCCTCTACAGAGACTTCTGCTGCACCAGGTCTTGTGGAATAGGCTCCTACGTCAATGAAAGTGCCGCCCTGAGCAACAATCTCGTCGGCTCTTTCAGCAATCTCGCGCTCCGTCTGTTTACGGCTATCGGCAAAGAAAGAGTCGGGTGTGGCATTCAAAATACCCATCACCTTCGGCTCGCTCAAATCCAACAGTCGTCCCTTGATATTCAGTGTATATTCCATCTGGTTTGTCTTTCGACTGCAAAATTAGCCAATAAATCCCAAATATGAGCAACTAAGGATGAAAAAGTTCAAGATTTTTCTAATTATGTGTTTTTGAAGTCAACATATCGGTTGACTGGAGTCGACGGATCTGTTGACTGGAGTCGCCAGAACCGTTGACTTAAGTCGGCAAAATGACTTCCATCGTGGTTTTCTGCACTTGCATGCCCATATTCTGATAGAAATGCAGGGCGGGGGCGTTTCCTTCCCATACATTCAGGGTGATGTTGTTGCAGCCAATGGAGCGGGCATAGTCGCGCACGTATTCGTAGAGCGACTTCCCTACGTGTTTGCCGCGAGCCTTCTCGTCGACACAGATGTCGTCAATATACAGCGTCTTGTTGTCCTCGAGCAGTTGGTTGTCCTTGACCTCAGTAATCTGACAGAAGGCATAGCCCTGTACTACTCCGTCATCATAGACGAAGATGGGCTTGCTGCTGTCGTCGAGCATTGCCGTCAGCTCCTGCTCGTTGTACTTGGTGGTATGGGGTTTGAAGAGGTCAGGGCGTAGCACGTGGTGCACCATGTTTACCTGATGCAACAGCTCAATAATACGGCTGATGTCTCCTTTGTCGGCTTTTCTAATCATCGTTTTTGGTGTTTGGGTTATGGTCGCAAAAGTACAAACAAAAAATGGAACGGCCAAGTGATTGGGAAAATAATTTGGTGGTTTCAGAAGAAAGTATTATCTTTGCGCTCCAAATAAGAATGAAATAACAGGCAAATGGATATCAAGGAGCTTTATAAGCTGTACCAGCAGCATCCGTGTATCACGACGGATAGCCGCGACTGCCCTGAAGGCAGTATCTTCCTCGCGCTCAAAGGCGAGAAGTTCAATGGAAATCTGTATGCAGTGCAGGCCTTGGAGAAAGGCTGTGCATACGCTATAGTTGATGAGGACATTGACACCAGTGCAGTAGCAAACTCTACACTCTACACTCTAAACTCTAAACTGATAAAAGTCGAGGATTGTCTGCAGACCTATAAGGATCTGGCCCGCGAGCATCGCCGCCAGTTTAACATCCCTGTTATTGGAATCACGGGTACCAACGGCAAGACCACCACGAAGGAACTCATCAAGGCAGTATTGTCGGAGAAATACAACGTACTGGCAACCGAGGGCAACTTCAACAATGACGTAGGTGTACCCAAGACGCTGTTCCGCCTGAACAAAGATCATGAGATTGCCATCATTGAGATGGGAGCCAGTCACCCGGGCGACATCAAGACGCTGGTAGAGACGGCAGAGCCTACCTGCGGACTGATTACCAACGTAGGGCGTGCACACCTGCAGGGATTCGGCTCTTTCGAGGGTGTCGTCAAGACCAAGGGCGAGCTCTATGATTATCTACGTACCCGTGAGGACGGACTGGTGTTCGTCAATGCCGACAATGACTACCTCTGCGATATGCTGACCGACGAGATGTGGTGTACTCCATACTCCACAGACCCCGACAAGCAGTATGCCTGCATCTCGGGCGAAGTCATCAGCTGCGACCCGTTATTGAAGTTCCGCTGGCGCAAGCCTCTGATGGAACTGGAAGAGACGGGAGCCTCGCAGAAATGGCATAAGGTACAGACGAACCTCATAGGTGCCTATAATATCGACAACCTCTTGGCTGCCATCGCCGTGGGTATCAACTTCAACGTGGATCGCAAGCAGATAGACCATGCTTTGGAGAACTATGTTCCTACGAACAACCGTTCACAATTGACGGAGACACCTTATAATCGCCTTATCGTCGATGCCTATAATGCCAACCCTTCGAGCATGGCGGCTGCCTTGGAGAACTTCCAGATGGTAGTGCCGCACGAGGGCGAAACCAAGATGGCCATCCTGGGTGATATGCGCGAACTGGGTGAGGTTAGCATGGAGGAACATCAAAAGACCGTTGACCTGCTGGCGGCTTCCAGTCTTACAGACGTATGGCTCGTGGGCGAGGAGTTTGGAAAGACCAAAACGGAGTTTCGCAAGTTCAAGGATGTTGACGAAGTAAAGGCCGAGATACAAAAAAATCGTCCCGAAGGTCACCTTATATTAATTAAGGGTTCCAACGGAACGAAGCTCTATCAGTTACCAGAACTACTATAACGCAGTTTTTAGGTACTGTTTCTTCATACGCGTGCTCTGCTTCTCCAGAGCGCGCGTTTTTTTATCGGGCTGCCACTTGGGAAAAACATTCTTCAGCACGAATTTCTTCGCCTGCTTTTTGTCCATAATAGTCTCGGCCTCACATTGCTGGTCGTTGACCTTGAATGTCACCACATTCGAATTTGGGGTGATATTACGCCCATTGGCATCCATCGTGTTATACTCAAAGAATGCATTATCTACAGAGCGGATGCCATTCGGATCAAAGCGTGTATTCATCAACTTCTCTGGCGTTTCCAACGTGGTGTTCAGCCACACGCAGCGCGGATTAGTATGCCAGCCACGGGCAAAGGCGAATGTTGACATATCATTACGAATGGTGCAATGATTAAACACATAGCCCCACTTCGACGTTGATGTACGTGGAGCAGCTATCACATTTTCGCCACTACCATCCAGATTTCGTTTCTCCGTAACAATCAAGCAACGATTAAAATATACATCGCCAGCACCACAAAGGAAATCGATGGTGCCGTGCAGTTCTGAGTCCTCAAAATAATGACTACACTCCTCGCTGTGACTATAATAGGTGTCCTGATATGACAGCATCCTCACACGCTTGAAAATCGTATAGTTACCCTTATCCTGCCAACAGACGGCGCGCCCTGCAGCCCCTGAGTGATAATAATCCAGCGCATTCTGAAGCGTCAGGTCCTGCAGGTATGTGTTCCACCCACGATTCAGCAGTGTAGCTGTTTTGCTAATACTTTCATTCTCCACACTGGGTGCATTTCTGATAATTGTACCCTCCATACTCTCGCCTATCAATGCGATATTATGCCCCCATATTTGAGTCAGCGTACGCTCTCCCAAATCATAGACTCCATTAGGAATAAACACAAACAAACGCTGAGATGCTGAATCTACGTTCTGATGATTTGCCTTGTCGATAGCCTCCAATAGGCTCTCGGCATTGGCAGATTCCACTACGATTTGGGCCTTCAACGATACTGTTGCAAGCAGAATGAATACTAGTATGACTTGTTTTAGGTGTTTCATTTTTGGATATTAGTTTATGAAAAAAACACCAACCTTCATTTCTAAAGATTAGCGTTTGCTAAGTGGTACCTCCAGGAATCGAACCGGGGACACACGGATTTTCAGTCCGATGCTCTACCAACTGAGCTAAGGCACCATTATCCTTTTTGCGGGTGCAAAGGTACAACTTTTTTCCGACATTACATAACTTTTCGAAAAAAAATTTGCTTAATCCACGAAAAAGCACTACCTTTGCATCCGATTTTTTAGGAATTCCCCTCCTTTCCGGAGGGTTTCGGGATGTAGCGCAGTTGGTAGCGCACTACGTTCGGGACGTAGGGGTCGGGCGTTCGAGTCGCCTCATCCCGACATTAAGAATCGCTAAGACGTTGATATTCAACAGATTAGCGATTCTTTCTTTTAAATATTCCCGTAAAATTCCCGTTTTGGCTCAAAAACGACCGCCCATAACCTTGTCATGGAGGGTAACTGGAGTGTATTTATGTCACTCCAGGCACTCTGTACTGTTGCTATCAGTCCCACTCTGGACAGCCGTGCATACCAATGTCGAACTCACTCTGAGGCACACAAAGTGCTGCTTCGCCAGTATCGACGTTGGTGTGCTACATGCTTTGGTCGCCAGACATGATGGCAACGGTACCGATCTGTATCGCCGCACTTCGACTTGAACATCCTATTTATCGAAACATACCAAATAACACTCATTTGGTACTATCACACCCGACCTCTCCAGTCTTTGAATAGTGAGCCTGTTAATGTTTCTGGGAGGTCACAAGTCTCTCTCGTATTCTCTGACCTTCATCTTTTCTCTTTTTGGGGTCATCCTTCCAACGGAGCCGTGTTCCTATTGTCTTGTCCTATCTCTGCTGGTGTGGCTCACCGTCATCCTGATGGCACCCTTCTCTTCTCGTAGGTATGCGGTGCTTTCGTACTTGGTGCTGTTTATTATCTGGGCATTGGACTTCTCTCGTTTGTCTTTGCCGCCCCGGTGGTGCTTATCTTGGTTGTGGTATGCCTATGGGCTGTCTGGTGTTCAACCTCTTCTATGCACCTACTGGCACATACCTCGTCACTTATTGCCGTTACCGTTGCCTTTCATTTTCATAGCGGGTTCGCTTAGATTTTCCTTATGCAAAGGTAGCCAAGCGTCATCAGTCAAGTACCACGATGTTATTCCTTCAAAAATTTACCGGCGTTCCGAACCCTCCGCATTTTCTTCTTAACGGCTCACCTAAAGAAAATGTGGTTTCCCAGAAAATTCTCTTGTAATTCCTTGTCTTTTTCTGACTTTCTCTTTATGGCTGTTCTATGCATCGTAAAATTTCTAAGTTAAACCCTTTAAAAATAAGAAGTTATGGCAACTAACAACAATTTCACAGTGACAGGTATCGTAGCAGTAGATGCTAATGTTAAGAACAACACCAACGGCAGCGCATGGGCTACGTTCCCTCTTTCCATCCGCACCACCATCAAGGATAAGGACGGCAACGAGAAGAAGATCAGTGCCCTCCAGAATATCGAGGTGAGCACCAAGCAGGGAAGCCCCAAGTTGGATCTCCTGAAGAAAGGTACGCTCATCAAGGTGACCGGTTTCTTCGAGCCTCGCGTTTACACCGGCAAGGACAATCAGGAACACTCGACAATCTCTTGGAAGGCTACCGCCATCGAGAAGATTGAAAAGAATACGGAATCCAAGGAGGCTTAGACCTCCTTTCTCTTTTCATACGATAAATTTCTTTTTCAAAGAACTCACGAAGGGGGCCAGTTGCGAAACTCGCCCCTTTTTTGATAGTCTTTTCGACTTTTCCAAATTGGTTAAAAATGCAGGCAGTTCTGCGAAACCATACAAATACAGCCATTTTTGGGGGGCTTAAATCGGCTCTAAAGGCCGTCATAACGTCGTATACGTAGAATATACGACTCGAATCATGGGCTGGTGGGTGATTCTTCCAAAACACTAAAGTCCTGTGCGTCATAGCCGCAAAACAACTCATACCTATTCTTATCAATGCCTCCCATCCGGGGAACCTGGCACACCGCTCATGGCCTCTATTGGTTGAGGGAAAATCCCTGATTACGGGCCTCCGTCAGATGGAACACATCTTGTTTGCAAAGCGTAGAGTATAACGGTCATCTTTATCGTAAACGCCGTTGGTCTCTGTATGACAAGTATGCTGGCATACACATCATACAGAGCTTGCTACTCCTTCACAGGCTCGGAGGTATCAATCACCGACTAACAATGTTTACGGATGATCGTCATACACTACTTCTATGCATGATGGTTTCATTACCGATGGATTCACTCGTTGAACAAGGGAAGTTGCCGACCTCACGGTTATTGGAAGCAACGGGCCAGCAGGCCTATTACCGCCATGTGGGCGGGATAGTAATAGTAGAAGAACTTGCCGAGCCACTTCAGCCGTCCTCGCTGGCCGTTGTACATCGCCAGCAGCGGTACTGCCAGCCAGCAGGCCAGGTGGACCAAGCCGTAGGTGGGACTGTGGAATATGAAGAAGGCGACGGCGTAGAGCGAGATGATGGCCATCATCCAGAGCATCTGCTTGTGGAAGCAGCCCCGGTTACGGCCAATCATGAGTATGGCCAGCGGGGCGGCACAACTCCAGTCGGAGGTGCAGGTGAGCAGGCAGGCCACCAGTGTGACACCGACCTTCTGCCATCGTGCAAGTCGCTCCATGTCCCATACTTTCAGCAGTATCAGCCCCCAGAGCAGCGGCCAGGCGATGCTCGTGGCATTGAAGAGCAGGTTGCCGAGCGGGTTGAAGCCCGACATGTTGAAATAGCAGAAGGCGAAGTGGCTCACCACGGCCAGCATGAGCAGACGGCGTAGGTAGCGGCGGAAGTCGTGCGTGTGGTGATAGCCCTCGGCCACGAAGAATATCATCATCGGGGCCGTCAGCCGTCCGATGCAGTGCAGGAATATCTGCGTCGGCGTCTCTGCCTGCTCGTAGGTCTCGATGCCCACCCATGCCAGGTGGTCGATCGTCATGGCGACGATGGCGATAACCTTCAGTGCGTTGCCGCTCAGTCCTTTTTCCGTCATTACTCTAATCATAATGTTTACGATTATTATCCAGTTCTTCATTTTTAAAAAGGAAACGGGGATGTACCCCGTCTCCTCGTTGTAATTGATATTATTTCTTCAGTTTAATTAAGACCTTGAGCTTTGCTCGAGCTCGTTCACGCTCGGAAGTGAGAGATTTTTCTCTCTCACTTCACTCGCTTAATCGTGACCTTCCTTCCGTGGTGGATATACACGCCGGGCTGGGTAGGCTTGCGGCCTATCTTGAAGCCCTGGAGGGTGTACCAGTCGGAGTCATCGTCATCGGCAGAACCGTTGACAACTGTGATGCCTGTGCGTACTTTTGACAGGTCGATGACGTAGGGATCCCACGACGTGCCGATGTTGTCCTCGCTGACGTACATCAGCGAGTTGTCGATGTCGATAATCTCGCCGTCGATGCAGGAGCGCAGCGTCATGGGCTGGCCGGAGCCCTCGCCACTGATGACGAGGTAGTAGAGACCACGGCTGCTGGCGCGGGCCGCGCCACGGCACTCGTCGCCGATGAAGGCGCCCACCTCGCAGGTGTCGACGGGAGAACCGTCGGCCGCGAGCAGGCGGATGACCATCGTCATGTTGCTGGGATAGAGGCCGAGTTCCACGGGGTGGAAGATGCGCAGCTCGTCCTCCTCAGCGGCGCGGCGCGGTGCTGCCATGCGTGCATTTGCCGATGCCGACGATGCCGCAGGATAGAGGAACGACTTCCCGGTGCTGTCGTTGGTGAAGTAGAGGTAGCCGTGTCCGCCCTCCAGGGCTTTCAGGCTGCCCTCCCAGCCGTAGGGGCCGTAGATGGCCACGGCGGTCTGGCTCTTCACGATGTCGCCCGTCTGCGGGTTGGCGGCTGCCAGCGCCTCGTCGACGGTCATCGTCGTCAGCGGCGTGTAGGCTATCCAGTTCCAGCCCTTCGAGAGGGTGACGGCGCGTTCTGCGTCCTCCTTCAGCTGTCGGCCCGAGACGGCGAGCAGGCTGTTCGGGGCCTCCTTCTTCGTGGTGGGCAGGCGGTCAATGCGCAGCTTGTACATGGCGTTGGCCACGGGCTGCAGCGTGCCGTTCCACTCGGCACCGTTGTAGTCGCTGAACAGCGTGCGGTCCTTGATGAGCAGCTGCCAGTCGGCATAGTCGGCGAAGATGTGGTCGAGGTAGGGCGATTTCGGCACCACGCCGAAGGCTATCCAGTTCCAGTTCAGGTGTACGGGTATGAGCTGCTCCACGTTCTCGCTCTTCGTCCAGATGGCGGGATGGTCGAAGTTGCCTATCAGCCGGTCCTGCTGGAAGGTGATGTCGATGGGGGAGCCATCGACCGCTATCTGCGCGTCGGTGTAGGCCACGCCCTGCGTGGCGTCCCAGATGCGGAAGGTCAGGGCCTTGCCCCTGTCCTTCGCCTTGGTGTCGTCGCCATAGACATTCATCGTCACGTAGGCTGCTCCGCGCACACGCTCCGGCGAGGCCACGCCTCGGCATTCGTCGCCGATGAAGGCAGCCACCATGCTCTCCGCGTTCTCCATCAGTATGCCGTTGATGTACACCTGACCCACGATGCTCATCTGGTGCTGGTACTTCGTCGGGTCAACAGCCCACTGCGGCCTCTCGCCGCGCACCTTCATCACGATGCGCATCGGCTCCTGTATGCCGTTGTTGCCCTGCAGGCCGATGGTCGCGTCGTAGTTGCCCACGGGCGTCAGCGGGTTCACGCGGAAGCGCAGCGTCTTCGTCCTGAGCGGGCTCACGTCGTCGCTGCGCTCGCTATCGACGAGCGAGAGCCACTGCGGCATATTATATAAGGTGTAGTACTCCGTGCTGCCGCTCTTGTTCTCGATATCCACGTCGAAGGTATAGTCCTCGCCGTACTTCTTGATGACGTTCACCGAGTCCTTCATCCACTTCAGCGTGTTCTGCTGCACGTATGCCGTCCAGCGGATGGGCTGCGACTCGTTGCCGTGCAGGTCGCGCACCTTGTCGACGGTGATGTTGAGCGTGGTGCCCTCTAACTGCCGCGCCGTGAGTCCGACCATCGACAGGTTGATGACCACCTTGCGGTCCGAGGCCACCGGCGTGGCGGTGAGCACCGTCTCGTCGGGCGCGTTCTTCAGCGGCGGCGTGAGGGCGATCAGGCTCGCCGTGTCGGCGGGCAGCACCATGGCAGCGGCCTTCGGAGCCATGTTCTCCAGCGCAATCACCTTCGTCGTGACGCCGTTCTCCTCGCCCGTCTTCTCGAAGGGATAGTAGGCCACCAGTCCGCGCGAATAGACGTCGGCGGTGTCTATCGTGTTGTACATGTTGCCGAGCAGGCGGCTCTCGCTGAGCGCGGCGTGCCAGATGCGAATCTCATCGACGAGGGCCAGCATCTCGTTCTTCCTGCCCACGACGAGGCTTGTGCCCTGGATGGGCGGCACGTCGGCCTCGGGGATGACCGCCGTGCGCTGTCCGTCGAGGTAGAACGAGGCGGCCTGTCCGCGCACCACGTTCAGCGCGTAGTGGTGGTAGCGGCGCAGGTCGGGGAAGGCCTCATGGCTGGCCACCACCTGCGACTTCCCGCCGTAGTCGAGCACCAGGTTCTGCAGGCTGTCGAAGCGCAGGTGCAGGTTCGTCACCTTGTTCAGGTTCGTCATCGGGCTGTACGGGTCGGGCGTGGCGGTTTCGAACACCGTCTCGCCCTTCGGGTTGCCGCTCTTGTTGTACCACATCTCTATGGCGTAGCTCTCGCCATCGCCGGTGCCCACCTGCGTGATGTCGGCCATGACGCCCTCCGGCTTGTTGATCATCAGCCCGTAGTTCTTGTTCTCCAGCTTCCACATGTCCTTCACCACGAAGTCGTGCGTGTGGCGCAGGTCGCCGGCCACGGTGCCGTGGCCCTCGTCCATGGGCCAGAAGTTGGCCAGTCCATAGACGTAGCCGTCCTTGGCGTTGTACTTGTCATTGGAGGCCAACGACAGGTCGCGGCAGTAGTTGTACAGTCCCAGCGAGTGGATGTCGGCCTCCACGGGGCCGAGGTACAGGCAGTTGTCCGTCATGTAGTGTACGGCCTGCACGTTCTCCATCGTCACCGGCCGGTTGCTGAACAGGTCGATGTTCTTCTCGTCCTGCAGGGCCAGCATGTTGAACACTTTCTTCTCCGTGTCGTAGTTCAGGGCGAAGAACGTCCACTTGTCCTTCGGCACGGCGGCGTCGCTGCGGTAGGTGTTGTTGCTCATCGTCACGGTGACGTAGCCGTCGTCACCGATGCTCAGGGCGAAGTTGTCGGTCTTCTTGCCCAGGTGCAGGATGGTGCCCGCCTCGTGCCAGTTCAGCCAGAAGTCCATGGCGAAGCTGCTTGTCAGGAACACGGGGTTCACCGTGCGCGGCATCATCTCCTCGAAGGGCACCAGCTGGTAGGCCACGTCGTGGTGTACCTCGCTGCTGTTCAGCTTCGCCGTGACGACGACGTTGTCGCCGCCCACGTAGCCCGGCACGATGTCCTCGTTGAACTCGATGGCCAGCTGGTCGCCGTAGCCCAGTATGCCGTTGGCGGGCGCGGGCGTGTAGAGGTTGATGGGCCGCTTGCGGTCCTTGATGACGGCGGCCACGTCGCTATACACATGCACCTGCTCCGTGCCGTAGGGCGTGGTGGTGAAGGCGCGGAACTCGTAGTTGCCCTCGGGGTAGGCCAGGTTGCTCGTCATGTCGAGTGCCAGGCGCAGGTCGCCCGTCTTGGGCAGCAGCTTGTGGCTCAGGCTGTCGCGGCCAATCGTGTCGTTCGGGTTCACCCACCACGTGTGCAGGTCGGTCCACTGCGTGCTGCCCTGGAAGCGGTACTGCACGCCCACGTTCCTGAGGTTCTTGAACTGGCGGTTGAAGCCCTTCAGCCTCATCTGCAGCTCTCCGCCGGGCGTGTTGCTGTTCACCACCGGCTCGTCGATGGCCAGCTCCACGGGCGACGACGACGGCACGAAGTGTACGTTCAGCTTGCACTCGTCGTAGATTTTGGCAGGCTGATACGACGATTCAAACCACAGTACGACGCCTTCGTAGTCGAGCACGCTCTGGTCGGTCTGGCGCACGGTGATGACCTTCTTCACCGTCTCGCCGGCGGGTATCATCACGCCGCGGCCGTTGGCAGGCACACCGTCCATCAGCACCTCCAGGCCTTGCTGGTTGTAGATCTCGGCCACGTCGAGTAAGTAGGTGAACGGATACGTCTGGTGGGTCGTCGTGCCGTTGGTCAGGTGCAGGGTGAACTGCCCCGTGCCGCCGGCAGGAATGTCGTTCAGCGTGGCGCTCGTGGCGCCTACCTCGCCGTCGGTGCTGATGCGTATGACGGGCTGCTCCATGCGCTCCGTGCCGTAGGAGATGACGTGCTTCTTCTCCGGCTCGTAGTATTGGGCCAGCTCCTCGCCCTCGTAGGGATTGTAGCTCTGGCCGCCGCGCAGCACGAAGATGTCGCCCCAGCCTCGCGGCGAGCGGAGGATGTCGACGCTGAAGTCGGTGCCGGGATTGCCGTCGTTCAGCTCATAGTCGAACTCGGCGTAGTTATGCCTGTTGTCTTCAGCATCACCTTTTGATTGGTTGGACAAGGCTCCTGCTTCACCTTTGAAAATAAAGTTGGAGCCAAATGTCATTGCCGTATTCACGTGGATACCAATCTTGGCTTCGGCTACAGCACCAACCCTTCCAGTTGAGCTTTCAATCTTTGCCCATGTGGAGTCGCGGCGTTCAGAGTAGGTATAGCTGGTGCCGCCGTCGAACGAGCGGTTCTCCTTCAGGTATGTGTCACGCGCAGCCATGGCCTTTAACTTGTCCTCCTCGTTGTCGGCCAGACGCTTTTTCCAGTTCTCCACCGAACTGTTGTAGTACTTCACCATGTCTTGCGAACCCTTATTCTTGCTGGGTTTCCACACGTAGGTGCCTTCCATGCCGTAGTCTGCTTCGGAGGGGTCCTTCCACGTCAGATAGACATCCTGCTCGGTGTTGTTCTCATAGCTCTTGGCATCAGCCTCCTCCATGTATTCCAGCAGGCTGTTGCGCGTGTCGATCAGTTTGGGTATCATCGTCTCCTCTATCTCGCGGGTGGTATAGATGAAGTCGGTTTTGAGATCGTCGTTGATAGTCACGGCCTCCTTCAACCCTAAGACGATGCCGCTGGCCTCGCGGTGGAAGCCCAGTTTGCGGCAGGTGCCGATAATGAAGTTGTGCGACTTGCCGATGAACACGTCACCCTTGGCACCCACATACCGTGAGCCGGTGCTGCTGCTGATGTTTTCGGCATTGGTCTCGACGAAGGTACTGTCGTTGGACGTTGTCCAAGTCCATGAACCCTTCTCACCCACTATCGCAGTCTGCTCGGCATGTTGGCTTGAGACGATGGCAAGGGAAACAAAGCCAGTGGCAGTCGTCAGGCCAATACCATGGAGCAGTTCAAACTGAATGGTTTCATCAAAATACGAACCCGAAGTTTCCCGCCATAGTTTCGTTTTGCTGCTGCCCGTCCTCCACGTCACCTTGCTCTTGGCGCCTGGCGGGTCGCGCAGCACCATATCCACATGGTCGGGGCCGGCGGTGATGAAGTTGTCGCCGTTGGTCAGCTCGCCTAAGACGATGCCGTCAATCGACTGTCCGCTGTAGGTGCGCTTGTTGCGCTCGAAGGTCATGCTGTAGCGGCGCGTGTAGGGATCCGTCACGTTGGGGAAGCCGGTGGTGAAGGTGACGGTGTTCCGTCCTTCTTTGTCCAGCAGCATCTGGGTGCGCTTGGGCTCCGGGATGTCGCCGGGCTTCAGGCCGGTCTGGCTGGCGTCGAGCACCTTGGCCACCACGTCCTGCGTGTTGCTCATCTCGTTGGTCACGGTCACCAGCAGTCCGTTCAGGGCTATGGTGTCGTTCACCGCCTTGTCAGTGCCCTGGTCGTAGTTGGTGTACAGCTCGTAGCCGCGCACGTCGAACTTATACTCCTTGTTGCGGGCAAAGACGGGGTAGTCGTAGTTGTACTTGATGCTGCCGTCGGCCTCCACCACCCAGATGTCCTTGATGTCGGCCTCCTCGGTGTTGCTCAGGCGGTATTTCAGCATCTCCTGCTCGCCGAAGGCTTTGCTGCCCTGCTGGGTCACGACGAGCTGCGGCTGGGCGAAGTAGGTCTTCACCATCTTCGTGTTGTAGCTGTACTTCACCCACGCCGTGTCGGCGCTGTTTTCCAACGCCATCCGCACCGAGTCGCTGTGCATGTCGTTGCGTACGCTGGTCAAGTCTATCTCCGGCAGCTCGGTGAACTCTATTGGGTTGGCCGACTTGTTCGACTCCACCTTGATGCTCTTCACCGTGTATTTCAGCGGGGGCAGCAGGGCCGAGAACTCGCCCGTCACGGAGTCGGTGTGTATGAAGATGTAGTGGTCCTCGCCGTTGCGGAAGCCGGTGTGGGTATGGCTGTTCACGCTCACCGTGTCGCTCGCCCACGTGCGGTTCTGCTGGTGGGTCTCGGTGGTGCCCGTCTTGCAGTTGAACGACAGCTTCTCGCTGTTCACCTTCAGCGTGATGGTGGCCACGCCGATGTTGTTCACCGACGGTCGGCCCACGATGCGCTCGTTATGGCCGAAGCCCACGCCCAGCGAGTCGTTGCGCTCGCCGCCGGCCACGCGGCCCACGAAGTTCACCATTGTGGAGTCCTGGAAGTTGTAGTTCACGGCGTCGGCGAAGTTATACCTGCCGGTCAGGGGGAAGCGGCCGCCGGCCACCATCTTGTGGTTGTCGAGCCTCACCTCCACGAAGTGTTCGCCTATGGGCACGCTCACCTCGTAACGGCCCTCGTCGTCGGTCTGTATCAGCTTGCCGTCCTTCGACTGTGGCTGACCATCGACGTAGAGGATGGCGCCCTCCACGGGGATGTTGGTGTCCACGTAGTGTACCTTGCCCTTCATGGGGAAGCTCGACACGTCCTCGAAGTCGATGTTGTTGGCCGTCAGGCTCGTCGGGCTGACGAACATCGAGCGTGTGCCGGGCGAGAACTCGTGGATGCCCATCATCGGAGCCACCTCGTAGTTGGTGCCACCGCTCTGGAAGGGGATGCCCTTGATGATATAGTTACCCTTGCTGTCGGTCATGCCGTAGAGCTTCAGCCGCTGCGGACTGTTGGCGTCGGGCAGCACGTTGGCGCCCACCTCGGGGTGGTTCAGCTGGTAGAGGCCGTCCTGGCAGGCTATGTCGAAGGCGTAGTGCTTCACGCTCAGGCCCTCGTCGAGGGGCCAGTAGAGCACCATGCCCTGCTCCGTGCCGCCCAGGATGCGGGCGTAGTTCTCCGTAATCTCGTCCTCGCTGAGGGCGCGCTTCCACAGGCGCACGTCATCGACATGGCCCTTGAAGCCGTTGCCCAGCGAGCGCGTAGCCTCCGGACCGCCGATGCTCAGCGTGGGCAGCGTGGCCGTGGTGCTGCTGACGGCGTTCCACGTGGTGGCGGCAGCGGCCATCGTGGCCTTCTGCAGCGATTCCGTGCCGGTGTAGAACGTCCACGTGCCGCCGTTATAGACGGCTGCCACGTGGGTGAAGTCGATGTTGTCGAACACGAGGTTCTGGAACTCCTGCTCCGTCGTGCCGCCCTTCGAGCGGTCGATGGCATAGAGGTGGAAGCGGCCGCCCGACTCCTTCACGCCTATCTCCAGCGCGCCGGCTATCTGCACCAGCTGCTGCTGCGACGCGCCGCCGGCTGCCGTGCTCTGCGGGCGCGCCCACAGCTGCAGCGTCAGCGGCTGCTGGCCGTTGAGCACACTCTCATACGTACTGCCGTCGGCACGCCACTGCAGGCCCGTACCGTCGCCGTCGATGCGGCGCGAAAAGTACTGCGGCTGGTTGTCGTCGGTGGTGCTCGCCTTCACCAGGTTCACCCTTACGCCCTCCACCGCCGTGCCGGAGCCGTAGGCGATGTGGCCGGTGATGGTGCCGCGGGCCTGCGAGAAGCCGGGCTTGATGATCATGTCGCTCTGCTTCAGCTGCTCGTCGCACAGGGCACCGAAGGCTTGCACCGCATACTCATAGTAGGTGCCGGCCTGGGCGCGGTCGTCGGTATATTCGTATTCGCTGAAGGTGCCGTGCTTGGAGCTGCTCAGCGTCACCCAGTCGCTCTCGCCCACGATGCGGCGCAGCACGCGGTAGTAGATGTCGTGCTCCCGGTCGGGGCTCTCCACCTTCCACGCCACCACCACCTTCTGCTCCTCGGTGCCGGTGGTCACCGACAGGTCGCTGATGTAGGTGCTGGAGGGCAGGCTGGCGCCGAGAATGTCGGAGCGGAACTGGGTGTTGTTGACCATGACGCTCACGCGGTACTCCTTGGGGTCGCAGGCTGAGCCGGCGAGCCTCACCTCGGCGGTGTGCTTGTTGGGGTCCAGGCTGAGCTGCTGCTCCTCGGTCCAGGAGTTGCTGCTGCCCGAACTGCGGCTCTCCACGCTCCACTTCAGCCCGTCTAAGGGGATGTTGTACTCCCACGTCAGGTGTATCTTGTCCGTTTCGCTCTTGTCGTGCGTCAGCGTGATGGGTATCTCCAGCTTGTTGCTGATCGAGGCCTCGTTCCACAGGTCGTAGTCCGTGGGCGTGCTGCCGTTGCCGTAGCCGGGCAGCTGGGCCAGGTTCTCCCTGTACTTGTTCTCCAAGACCGAGGGCAGGAAGATGACGCGGTAGGTGTAGTCCTTGTTGTAGTCGATGCCTTCGTCGGTCAGTTTCAGCGACGAGTCGTCGCCGTTCAGCGTCTTCACCAGCGTGTAGTCGGTGGCAGAGCCGCCCTTCGCATAGCGGATGACGTACCACTTGCCGTCGTAGCGGCAGGCGACGCTCTGTTCCTTATTGCCGTTGTAGCCCTTCGCCTCGTCCTGGCGCGTCCACGTCACGACGTTCTTCTTGTTCCACTTGTCGAACTCCACCGACACCGATTTCGGCCGCGTAAAGGGCTTCACGAAGAAGCCGTCAGCCCAGGGCTGGTACAGTGTGTAGCCCGTGGGAATCCATGCATCAGAGTCATCGGGCTTCACTATGCCGCGACATTCCACGAAGACCGGCACGGTGTAGGCACCCTTGGCTTTGTCTGCCGACGGGGTGAGCGGCCAGTAGCTGTACGCCATGTCCATCTTGCCGTTCGTCTCGTTCGTGTAGGAAATCGCGCTGCCGTCGGCAGTGGTGAAGGTGTTGTTCCTCGAACTCTTATTGTCGTTGTCGTAGTGGTAGTACAGGTTCATGTTGTAGCCCTGCGCGTCGTAGCTGCTGTTGTTACGCTTGTCGGGCACGCCGGCGGCCTTGAAGGTCAGCGTGCCATCGTTGCCCCAGTCCACCGAGAGCTTGGGCATCGGCTTTTCAGTCTCAAGACCGCTCAATGTGAAGTCTTTCTCGTATTCTATCCAGCCCACATTATACGTGTAAACGTTATTATCCCCTCTACACGTCACCGTCTGTTTCATCACGATGCGTTTCACACCATCTTCAAATGCCTTGTTCGAGGGCGCGTAGTACACTCGGACATTATTACTTTCTATATTGCTAACCCATACCTTTCCCCAGCTATGGTCGACAGTTTCCAATGGAGTATAGGAATCTTGTCCATAATCTTTCTTCCACTTTTCGACCAAGTGCTTGGTGCCGTCGGATGTCACCAGATAAATCTCTCCTTCGTATAAATTATACTTAGGAGAATCTAAATAATCGTACCCATACAAATGATGACCAACAATGGTCCCTAATTCACTCTTATTAAAATAAGGGTAAATTACTCTGACATCGAATCTCCAATAGAACTGGTCATTGTTGATGTTGAACTTATCCTTGGTTTCAAAATAGGCATATTCAGGATACAATGAAGGGTAAAGGAAGCGAGAATCTCCATAACATTTGTAATTTCCTCCCCCAGCGTCTGTTTCGGTACGATCAAAGTCCCAGCCGCCCGCCCTTGCCTGCGGGCTTCCCCCGATGAGCAGTGCGAGCATGAGCATGAGCACATGCCAGCGCGTGGCCCGGCGGCTGCGCTCAGGCAGAAGCCTGTGCCGCAGCATCGCCAAAAGTTGTTGCTTACTTGTTTTCATTGTCTTTTCAGTTTGTTATACATTGAATTTTTGTGTCTATTACTGTTTCGTCAGCCTCAGCCCCGTGGCCTCCACGTACTCACCCTCGG
>Ga0256407_10005150_pt1 | contig 21236 bp, 19 predicted proteins | sample RumenRJG_04DNA_FD_193489 | JGI IMG/M metagenome (GOLD analysis project Ga0256407, IMG submission 193489) | Bovine rumen microbial communities from Lethbridge, Alberta, Canada - RJG_04 | ecosystem: Host-associated > Mammals > Digestive system > Stomach > Rumen | place: Canada: Alberta... | reverse complement strand
GTTAAATTACTGTCATTGATGAAGTTTTGATATATCTGTAACGCCTTCTTCCTGTCGATACCATTGATGACACGGATGAAAGCAGCCACATTATTCTTATACGGATGCCCCTCAGCCAGTTCTTCAAACTCCTTACGCGTACCGAGTTCCTCAAAGAAGATACGTTCCAACTCAGCAAAGTCAGCAGAGGTAAGTTGCTCAAAGTTTTGAATCTTATGTAGGGTAGGGTTATCAGTATTCTTGGCCAGATAATCGATGACACGCTGTTTATACGAAGTCTGGATGACAGAATCCCCAATCGTTTCTACCATCTCGTAAGGATCGTCGATATCTATGATAAACTTCTTCGTCTTACGAGTATCCTCAAGGAGTTTGATGAGGTCTCGTAGTTCCGTTCTCACGTATTCAAGTCCATTAAGCGACTCCTCCTCCCAGAATTGCGGTTTCTGCACTTTTCTGATGGTGTTGATGCGTGCCATGACAACAGGCACAGTTCCCTTTTTCTCCAGATGAGAAGCGATGTTCACCACCACCTGTTTGAACTGTCCTGCATGAACTTCCGGATTGATAAGGGCCAGTTGCAGATGCAGCATGATGACATCAAACTTCTTCGCCGACTCATCATCGCTGTCCTTTGGAATGAGTTTACCGATTTCCTTAAGTTTTAAGACATCCTCTTCAGAAAGACATGTCCACCTGTCCTTATCACGGAAAGGTTCGATGATTCCCCAGTACGGGCGTGCATCCTTGCGCTCCTTTACGATGCTCCTAACTTGCTGATGCAGTAACACTTTCAGGTCATCATGCAATTTCTTGTCGAACTCCTTCTCCTGATGGTTCGCACTCTGCAACTCCTTTGCGATATCAAGTCTCAGCGAGAAAAGTCTCTCGGTCAACGACATACTGTTAGAAGAGCCGATACCCTCCGGATTCTCAGAGAAATAATCAAAGTTACCACACCAGTCAAAGATATAGAACAACTCTTTATCCTTTCCTTCCCCGAATATGTTAGGGCACAGACGCGTACCGCGACCGATCATCTGTTCAAACTTAATCTTCGACTTAACGACCTTGAAGAATACAAGGTTCAACACCTCAGGCACATCGATACCCGTGTCGAGCATATCCACGCTGACGGCAATCTGTGGCAACTTCTCAGGCATCTTGAAGTCACGGATGATCTTGTCATGATGCTTCACCTGGTTATCTATCAATTGGCAATAATCAGCTCCACGGTTAGGATAGAGCGTATGAAACCGCTCCACGATTCTCTCAGCATGCTTATGATTATAGGCAAAGATGATCGTCTTACCGATATCCTCGCCACTTCTTATCTTCAGTCCATTTTCCATCAACTCCGACAGTACATTGTCGATGGTATCATCATTGATGAGATAACGGAAGATCTCATTGCCCTCAATATCACGATGATACTCCTTATTAGGGTCGATACCCTTCAGCATCTTCTCATAATCCCACACCTTCTCCAGTTCATCACGCTGTTCAGAAGTAAGGTCATCATATTTGATACCATTGTTGATGATCTTCGAATGATGCAGTTTTGCCTTGTACGGCACGAGATAACCATCCTTCACCGCCTCCTCGAAATTATATTCAAAGTTAGGTTCATTCTCCAGTTCCAACAGACGGAACGTATTCTTGTCGATCTCGTCACGAGGCGTTGCCGTCAGACCGATGAGGAGCGAATCGAAATAATCGAAGATAGCCTTATATTTTCCGAATACCGAGCGATGCGCCTCATCGATGATGATAAGGTCGAAGTGTCCGATGCTGAATTTTGTATTAGCATCATTGATATAGTTGATCATCGTCTGGTAGGTAGAGAAAACGAACCGAGCTTCCAAATCAGGTTCATCGTCATCAGATAGCGACGTCATCGACTCGCTGGGTAGCAGATTCTCATAATTGCTTCGCGCCTGACCCACCAGTTCCGTGCGGTCGGCCAAGAACAACACATTCTTGACCCAATTGTTATTGGTGAGCAACTTACAGAGCGCAATGCTCACACGAGTTTTTCCCGTACCCGTTGCCAATACGAGCAGACCACGACGATGCTTCATGTTGAGCCATTCCACGAGACTCTTGATGGCCGTCTTCTGATAAGGTCGATTGGTTATCGCATCATCGATGGTCAAGTCCGTGATGTCAGCACGTCCACGTTTCTGAATCAGATATTCCAAGTCCTCATGGCTATGGAACGAGATCACGTTGCGGTCAGGATACCCCATACTGTCGATAACTTTCGTCTCATATCCATTCGTATAGTAGATGACAGGTCGAATGCCATATTGCTTCTCCAGACAATCCGCATACATGATAGCCTGTTTACGCCCTTTGCCGGCATTCTGGATGGTACTCTTCACCTCGATTACGGCTAACGGTTTACCGCCCTTGCTGAACAACACATAGTCACAATATCCGATGCCGCTTGCCGTAGGCATACCTTTCACCTTTACCTCGATACAAGCCTTTCCCCCTTGTATGTCGCCCTTCGCGGTGAGGATATCCCATTTAGCCTCGTTGAGCATATAGTCGATAAGGCACTTCCTCGTGATAGCCTCGCTGGCAAGCGACTCCCTCGGTTTTTCGCCCGGGATGACAGGATTCTCTACGACCTCTTGTGGCACGCTGTTGACCACATCGATAGCAACCTTCGGCTCTTCCGATGATTCAACATGAACACCCGGGAACACCTGTGGCACAAGGGTAGCGTCGAAAGCCTGAATGCTCTTGATAGCCTTCCAGCGATACAGGAATCCGCTAACGACATAATATAAAGCACGCAAGCAGATGAAAGCATCATTCTTTCTTATGGTCTGAGTACCGATATGAGAGGCATAGTTGCCGATCTTCTTCACGGTAAACATATCCTGCTTAAATACATAGTCTTCGTTGATGAAAGCATCAATTTCCGGTCGCCTCATCATATCGCTGAGCGTCTCGTGCTTTTCGAGCGTTACCGAAGCCATAGCCAGATGCTGTTTTACCAGCCATTCCAAAGCCTTACGGGCATTGCCGGCCGACTCCTCCGGGAAGGAATTCTGAAATATTTCTGCCTTATCGCAATATGCGTGCAGTTGGCTAAAGCTCGGTATCTGCTGAGCCAAAAGCTGGATAAAGTCGAAATTCTTCATGGGCGTTAATTGTTTTAGTCAAACCAATACTGCATCCGGGATGCAAGTAAGGTTTCGAGGTATTTTATCGTTTTATTTATCTGTTGCTTCTGCTGTTCGATAACCTCGATTCTCTTGGCAAAGGTTTGCTGAAGAGAAAGGGGAGGGAGAGGAATTTTAAATGCTTTTATATAGCTAAGATTTAAATTCTTTTGACGAACTCCATGTCTACTTTTTAAAGCTTCTTCCTTCATTGCTTGAAGAACAAAATACAAATAAATGACATTGTCCTTATATGGATTTATGTTAGCACATGCTTGATTTGAACAAGAACTTATTTTAGGGATAGACATCTTAAATGCAGCAGTATCATACATTCCAATGAATAAGCTTTTAGCAGGGCATAACTTCGCTGCTGATGATTCTAATGCCTCTTGGGTGATTTTTTCAATGGAGTTATCAATATATAAATTGTTTAATTCACCCGCAGAGAACCAATTTATGTTTCCAGAAAAATACTCAGGAATCTTTCTTGAAGGTGTTCCTCCGGAGCAACAATATCCAATTTCTCCCAATTTCTTTACTTCCCATCCTTTTTCATTTTCAACGGGGTCACCAAACATATCATAGAATATGCTTTGAGCAAGAGAATCAAGATCTTCCAATTGTGATTTCTTTAAAGAAATTAACTCGTTGATCTTATCAAGTTCTGATACAATAGATTGCTGAATGTTGATAGGGGGAACAGGAATTGGAATCTTTGCAATGTCTGATGTCTTTATATGAGTTACTTTAAAACCTCTAGCATATTTCGATTTTTCTATAAAAAAACTCCTTGAACGCGTATAATATACAATGAATTTTGGATTTAACGAGTGTTTAAGTATTACAGCATCAGAGCTTACAGCTATATCATAATTTCCAAGCCATGCAGTAGATTTGCAAGAACCCTCAACATCTTCACTTGTTAAGGCGAGTAAGACATCACCTTTTGATGCTAAAATGGAATTCTTATAAAGTTCGCTTGGAATTGTTGTCAAGTGTGTTTTGGTAGAAATGTCAAATGCAGTATGTAATTGGCCATAATGAATACATGGTTGGCCATCCTCAATAAAGTCTGTTTTCTGTATTCCTTTTCCACGTTGAAGAGTTCCGACTTCTCCTAACTTTTTATATTCCCAACCTTCTCTCATGCCTTTTCCTCTAACATCTTGTAAAGTTCGCTATAACTTTTCACGTATTCGCTTTCCGTCTTTTCCAAGCGAGCGAGAATATCCTTGACAGGTTCATATTCCACTTTTTCACGCTCCACCTCCTTGTACTTGTTGATAGAGAGATCATAATCATTTTCGCGAATCTCATCTATAGGGACAAAGAAACTCTGCTCCTTGCGAGAACGAGATTCCTCTGCTTTGAGATTGTGGAAACGAGCAACAATATCAGGAATATCGTTCTCAGAGATTTCACTTCGCTTGTCATCGAGCGAATAACCATCAGCTCTCATGTCATAGAACCATACCTTATCCGTACCGCCACTATTGGTCTTGGTAAAGATGAGAACAGCCGTACTTACTCCCGCATAAGGTTTGAAGACACCACTCGGCATAGAGATGACAGCACGCAACTGCTGATGCTCTACGATCTCTTTGCGTATGGCGATATGCGCCTTACTGGTACCAAACAATACACCGTCCGGGACGATGCTGGCACAACGACCACCAACCTCCAAAGAGCGAACAAACTGAGCAAGGAACAATAATTCCGTCTTCTTGGTATTCGCATATGCAAGAATCTTCTTGTTGACATTACCTTTATCTAAGCTTCCAGCAAAAGGAGGATTGGCCATGATGAGCGAGTAACAGTTCTGGTCCTCATTCTGCTTGGAAAGAGAATCACGCCATGCAAGGTTCGGACTGCTGATGTCGTGAAGCAACAAGTTCATGGCACCAATGCGAAGCATCGTCTGGTCGGTATCGAAACCGTTTATCATGTTGGTCTTGATGTGCTCCATCTCGTCCTGCGCAAACAGAGCCTCCTCGTTCTTTTCCTTGATATATTTCACGGCCTCAACGAGGAAACCGGCGCTACCCATGGCTGGGTCGCAGATATAATCCTGTGGGGTAGGCTCCATCATCTCCACGATCATACGGATGATATGGCGAGGTGTGCGGAACTGTCCGTTCGTGCCGGAAGCAGCCATCTTGCCAAGGATGTACTCATATACGTCACCCATGGCATCACGGTTGTTCATGTCAAGGGCATCAACGCCGTCAACGACCTTAGAGAGGGTACGGGCGTTAGGGATGAGGAATATCGCCGACTTCATATAACGGCTATAAGCACTCTCTTCGCCTGTTCCGATATGCTTGATGAACTCGAAAACACTCTGTCGCACAATCTTGAACATATTGTCAGAACCGAAGTTCTTGAACACGTGCCAACGGAGATGCTCGTAAGGTATTCCGGTCTTCTCTTCTTCGGTAGTAGCTTCCGGGTTCACCCATCGCTCACCGGCAGGGAAAGTAGGATTCTGAACCTCAGCATCCCAGTCGCGGGCATTCGCCTCCTCTTGCAACTGCTTGTCATCGAGCATCTTCATAAAGAAGATATACGTCATCTGTTCCAATACCGTTATCGGATTGGTGATACCAGCCACGAAGAACGTATCCCATATCTGGTCGATTTTGTTTTTTATATCGCCTGTGATCATATTCTGTTTTTTAGTCTTATACTTTTCATTACACAAGAGCTCATAGATAGATTTACTTCCAGGGTAGAAAGTAACAGTATTAGAGAGCATTTTGTCTGTAGTTTTTCTATTTATCTGCAAAACTACAATTTTTTACTTTAATAGAGAAAAAACTGGCAAGTATTTTATGAATATTCGTGCTATATTTGCCGTTTTCCCGCCTATTTGCCCCTATAATTCATCAAAATCCTCGTCATAATCCTCATCATCATAATAATAATCATCATATAGGTCGTTATCATCCCTTCTGTTTTTGCCACTCTTTAGCAAAATCGATGAAAATAAAAATCTAAGAAATTTCATAATCGTTCTATTTTAAGTTTCACGGGACAAAGGTATATCATCTCTGTGCAACCTTTCTGCACAGAGACAAAAACTATGTTAATATCGGTTCGTACTGTTCGGGAATCCTTCGGGATGCGTTCGGGATAAGAAGACAATGTTTATTTTAATAATAATATTTTTGGGTTTCATGGAAAATGATTATATTTGCCAAATTCATTGAAAATACAAAAATATTTGAAGTATCAAAGAAAAGATAAGATGAAACGGGTAATAGTAATATCGACGAGTCTTCGTCATGGTTCCAACAGCGATATACTCGCTGACAAGTTCGTGGAAGGTGCTCAAGCAGCCGGAAACGAAGTAGAGAAGATCTCATTATCCGACAAGAATATCCAGTTTTGTAGAGGATGCATGGGATGTCATAAACTGGGACATTGTGTTATCAAAGACGATGTTAACGGCATCATGGCTAAGGTAATGGAAGCCGATGTTATCGTATGGGCAACACCAATCTACTATTATGGGATGTGTGGACAGATGAAGACGCTTATCGACCGCATGAATGCTATGTACGGTCGTGATTATAAGTTCCGTGATGTGTATCTGTTGACCACGGCTGCCGATGAAGAACCGGAGACTCCGAAACGTGCCGAGGTCGGACTGAGCGGTTGGATAGCTTGCTATCCCAAGAGTCGTCTGGCCGGTACACTCTTCTGTGGAGGCGTAAACGAACCAAAGGCCATCGAAGGTAATGCTAAGTTGCAGGAGGCTTACGAAATGGGAACTAAGATCTGTTAATGTCTGATAAATGACTGAGATAAGAAAAGCTAGCAAAGGGCAAGCGTCGGCAATTGCTTCATTGATTATGATGGCGATGACAGACGAATGTTGTCTGCATTTCTGTGGAGTGGGGCATGGCTTGGACGATTTTCGGAAGATGATGATAGACTTGGTGGAACGCGAGGATTCTCAATATAGCTATAAGAATACCATCGTAGCAATGGATGGTGATAAGGTTGTTGGCGTTGCTGTCAGTTACGACGGTGCCATACTTCATGAATTGCGCCGAGCTTTCATCCTGTCTGCTCAAAAATATATCGGGAAAGATCATTCTGGTATGGATGACGAAACGCAAGCCGGTGAACTCTATCTCGACTCTCTTGCCGTGTTACCGGAATATCGTCGTAGAGGTATTGCGCGGCGCCTCCTGATGGCTACCAAGGAGAAAGCTGACAGAATGCGACTACCATGTGTCGGACTACTCGTAGATAAAGGCAATCCTGCCGGCGAGGCACTTTATACTTCTGTAGGATTCCGATATGCCAATGATAATTGTTGGGGCGGCCACCCTATGAAGCATTTTCTACTCTTTCATTCCCAATAAAGGGGTGTCCGCAACTTGAATCCTGCGAAGTTTAATAAATCTTATTATTCCTTAATTCTCAACTTACAAAAATGCTCATAATTCGCAAATTCAGAATTGAAGACGGGGTGATTATGAATATTAAAAATATGGGCAAGTTACAACTTGCTGATTATCAATGAGTTGTAATTTCTTCGGTAATTTTATTGTCGAAATATACCTGATTTGTAGACTTATTCAGTTAACAGCGTAAGGCTACAAACCTATTCGCGTCGATCGACGAAGTTAACTTCGTAAGCTGATGAAGTTAACTTCGTTCAGAAAATCACCTTTTTGCGGAGTATCTTTTGTGCTGTTGAGGCCCTTATGGGTTCCGATATTTCCTAGATGGAGCAAAAAGACGAACATTTTTCTTTTAACAGTTTCGCGAGAATGTTTAAAATTTGTAAAAAGGGATAGTCACTCATTCCTCCTCGCTATGGTCCACCTCCGTACGTAATAAGAACGTAGCAGGGAAGAAAGGAGCATCCATGATAATCGTCTGATAACCTTCCTTGTACAGAGGACTTTTACGTCCGGCAACCTCAACGGTAGTGGTGTCATCTTCTACAACCATATACAGATTGCTGGTACATCCGTCATAAGGATGGAAGTCCTCCTCATCATCGGTTTTATATTCACATGAAAACCACCCCATATAGAGGATATCTTCTACCTTCTCTTTGGTAATCTTTGTCTTAGTTTCTGACTCCTTCTTAGAGCGTCTTGGCGCTCTTCTTGGTCCTAATGGTATACACATAATGATATTCGTTTAATTGTTATATTTGTTGTTTTGATTTCACGCTGCAAAGATATCGTGCGTCTGTGCAGCGTATATGCACAGACGCATTTTTCTTAAAAAACTTTTGTATGTCAGCTTTATTTCGTATCTTTGTAAATGGAACAAACAAAATAGAGAAAAATGTTAAAAGCTGCGTTATTCGATCTTGATGGGGTAGTATTCGACACTGAACCTCAGTATACGATATTCTGGGGTGGTATCTGTAAGGAATTTCATCCGGAACTTCCCGGTCTGGAATATAAAATCAAGGGACAGACCCTGGTACAGATCTATGATAAGTACTTTGATGGAGAATTGGAAAAATACCGTGATGAAATTACGGACAGACTGAATGCTTTTGAGGGCAATATGTCGTTCGAATATATCGACGGTCTGCAGGATCTTCTCCGTGAACTAAAGGATAATGGTATCGGCACGGCTGTGGTGACAAGTAGTAACCGACCGAAAATGGAGGCCGTATATCGACAGCATCCAGACTTCAAGAAACTCTTTGACTATATACTCACAAGCGAGGATTTCTCAAAGAGTAAACCGGATCCGGAATGTTATCTGATCGGTGCCGGAAAATTCGGCGCAAAACCGGAAGAATGTGTGGGCTTCGAAGATAGTTTCAACGGTTTGAAAGCCGTACGGGCTGCCGGAGAACTCGTGATCGGACTGGCTACAACGAATGATGCTGAGGCTATCGCACCATACTCGGATGTGGTGATCGCTGACTATAAGGACATGAATCTAGCAAAAATCAAGGCTTTGTTTGGCGATATGCAAAAAAATGTTTAACTTTGCCGCCAATTTTAGAAATAAGCAATGGGATATTTATCTACTGACAAGAAGAAAATTACCGCGAAGACTTTCGTGGAAATGAAGAATGCAGGCGAAAAGATAACAATGCTTACAGCCTACGATTTTACTACCGCCGGCATCATCGACCAGGCTGGTATTGATGGTATTTTGATTGGCGACTCTGCCTCTAACGTGATGGCAGGTAACGAGAATACAATTCCTATTACCGTAGATCAGATGATTTATCATGCAAAGGCCGTCGCTAAGGCTTGCAAACATTGTCTCGTCATCTGCGATATGCCTTTCGGTAGCTATCAGGTGAGCCGTGAGGAGGGTATCCGCAATGCGATCCGTATCATCAAGGAGAGTGGCGCTGATGCTGTAAAGATGGAAGGCGGTGAGGAAATCGCTGATACTGTGAAGGGAATCATCGACGCCGGTATCCCTGTGATGGGACACCTCGGGTTGACTCCTCAGAGTGTTCATAAATTCGGTGGATATGGCCTGAGAGCTAAACAGGAGGCTGAGGCTCAGAAACTCCTCAAGGATGCTAAGATATTAGACGAGGTTGGATGCTTCGGTATCACATTGGAGAAAGTGCCTGCTGCGCTGGCTGCTGAGGTGACAAAGAGCGTGAAAGCCGCTACCATCGGTATCGGTGCCGGTCATGACACCGATGGCCAGATATTGGTATATGCAGATGCTTTGGGTATGACCCAGGGCTTCAAACCGAAGTTCTTGCGCCATTTCGCTCAAGTGGCTGAGGTGATGAACAATGGAGTTCAAGAATATATAAAGACTGTAAAGGAAGCAACATTCCCGAGCGACGAAGAAAGTTATTAAAATCGTGGATACGCAAAATACACCAATCCATGTAACGCTATGGCATCGGGACTTCTGGATGCTGGCGTTTGCTAATATGCTTCTGTCTATGAGTGCGTATATGCTCATTCCGATGATACCGCCTCATATGATGCAACTGGGCTATGATCCGTTGATTACAGCCACAGCAATGGGCGTGTTCGGTATTGGTGTATTCATCTTCGGACCTCTCGTCAATTGGTATGTTCAGAAATATCGTAGAAATAGGGTGTGCATCCGTGCTATGCTTTTCATGGCCTTCACGGTGGCTTTGATGTATTATCTGGAGGTTTATTCCCATTCTCAACTGGACGTCTTCGTATTGATCGTTGACAGGTTGATGATGGGTGCTTTCTACGGTCTTGCCAAGATTATTCTCTGTGGAACGTTGATCATCGATAAATGTGAGAGTTTCCAACGTACCGAGGCTAATCATGTGATGTCATGGTTCGGAAGGTTCGCTTTAGCTATCGGACCTGTGGCCAGTCTGCCAATCTCCCAATTCTGGGGATTCGGTTATACGCTTGTCGCGTCGGGAATATGTATCCTGGGCGCTATCATCCTCGTGGAAGCCGTATCGTTCCCGTTCAAGGCCCCTGATGATGACTTGAAGAGATTCTCTTTTGATAGATTCTTCCTGCTAAGAGGAATGCCACTTTTCTTCATTCTCGTCTTAGTGGCCGCAGTTGTCGGAATCCTCTTTGCCTTGCCGATGGCAGATCGATTCTTCGGTATGATGATGTTCGGATTTTTGATCGCGTTACTGGCAGAGAAATATGTATTCGCAGATGCCAACCTGAAGAGTGAGACGATAACCGGTCTGATCATGATCATGGTCGCGCTGCTGTTGCTCGTCACACGAGATATGCCAATAGTCCGTTCTATCGCTCCAGTGTTTATAGGATTCGGCGTAGGCATCATCGGAAGTCGCTTCCTGTTATTCTTTATCAAATTGGCGGGACATTGCCAGCGTGGAACCTCGCAGAGTACACATTTCCTAGGATGGGAATTGGGTATGAACCTCGGATTGTTCGTCGGTATTGTGATGTGGCCGAAGAACGTTTCACAACTGACAGGAAATGCCATGAGAACCATCATCAACGAGCATTATCTGATCGGAATATCAGTTTGTCTTTTTGTGTTACTACTCTACAATTTTATTATACATTCTTGGTATATGCGTAATAAAAACCGGTAATAACCACAAAAGTTTCTTAAATTATAGAATTTGAGTAAGTATTTTAATATTATTTAGACACTCCAATTCGCTTATATTTGTCTTTTTCTGTATTTTTGCGCTTGAATTTAAGATTTAGAACTAAAATAACGTAGAAATATGGCAGAAGCTATAGACATCCGTGAACTTAATATTCGGATAGAACAACAAAGCCAGTTCGTCACGAATCTGACTCTTGGCATGAATAAGGTTATTGTCGGTCAGAAGCATCTTATCGATTCTTTGTTGATAGGTTTGCTGAGTGATGGTCATATCCTGCTTGAAGGTGTACCGGGATTGGCAAAAACCTTGGCTATAAAAACACTTGCTCAATTGATCGATAGTGATTATAGTCGTATTCAGTTTACTCCAGACTTGTTGCCTGCTGATGTTGTGGGTACTCAGATATATTCTCAGAAGGACGAGACCTTCCAGGTGAAGAAGGGTCCTGTTTTTGCTAACTTCGTGTTGGCTGATGAGATCAACCGTGCTCCAGCAAAGGTGCAGAGTGCTTTGCTCGAGGCAATGCAAGAGCATCAGGTGACAATCGGTGAACATACTTTCAAGTTGCCTAACCCATTCTTGGTGATGGCTACCCAGAACCCAATAGAGCAGGAGGGTACTTATCAGTTGCCTGAAGCTCAGGTGGATCGTTTCATGCTGAAGGTGGTAATCGACTATCCGACTTTGGAGGAGGAGAAACTCATAATCCGTGAGAACTTGGCCGGACAGATGCCTGTGGTAACTCCTGTGGTAAGCAAGGAGGAAATCATCGAGGCTCGCAAGGTAGTGAATGAGGTATATATCGATGAGAAGATCGAACAGTATATTGCTGATATCATCTTCGCCAGTCGTTATCCGGAACGTTATGGCTTGAGCAATCTCAAGGAGATGATGACCTTCGGTGGTAGTCCTCGTGCAAGTATCGCGTTGGCAAAGGCCGCACGTGCTTATGCCTTTATCAAGCATAGAGGATATGTGGTACCTGAGGATGTACGTGCCGTGGTACACGACGTGATGCGCCATCGTATCGGACTGAGCTACGAGGCAGAGGCAAGTAACATTACTTCAGAAGAAATCGTAAGTCAGATTATCAATAAGGTTGAGGTGCCTTAATGGATACACAAGAGATATTAAAGAAAGTCAGGAAGATAGAGATCAAGGCCCGTGGACTGAGCCAGAATATCTTCGCAGGACAGTATCACTCTGCCTTCAAGGGACGTGGTATGGCCTTCTCTGAAGTTCGAGAATATCAGTATGGTGATGATGTCCGTGATATCGACTGGAATGTGACGGCTCGCTTCCATAAACCTTATGTCAAGGTGTTCGAGGAAGAACGTGAACTGACGGTGATGCTGCTGGTGGACGTGAGTGGTTCGCTGGATTTCGGTACCTGTGTAGAGACCAAACGGGATATGGCTACGGAGATCGCGGCAACATTGGCTTTTAGTGCCATTCAGAATAATGATAAGATCGGTGTGATATTCTTCAGCGACAAGATCGAAAAGTATATCCCACCAAAGAAGGGTAGAAAACATATCCTCTATATCATTCGCGAGATGCTAGACTTTAAACCGGAAAGCAAGAAAACTGATATCAGGGCTGCCGTGGAATATCTCACCCGTGTGCAGAAACGCCATTGTACCTCGTTTGTGATCAGCGACTTCTATGATAATCAGGATTTCGAAAAAGAATTCAAGATGGCTAACCAGCGCCACGATATGGTCGCTATCCAAGTATATGATGAGCGTGCGAAGACTTTGCCTGACATCGGACTGATGAAGGTGAGGGATGCGGAAACGGGACACGAGATGTATATCGACACGAGTTCGAGAAAACTGCGTACTGCGCATACCCGATACTGGATGAATCGCCAGGATAAGTTGAAAACAATATTTGCCAAGAGTAAGGTAGACTGGACGAGCATTGCTACAAACCAGGATTTTACAAAGGCTTTGATGCTGTTGTTTAAGAAAAGAAGCTAAAATTGAAAACGATAAAATACATATTGTCTTGTTTGCTGTGCGTGGCATCCCTTTCGGTGAATGCTCAGGTGACAGTGGAACAGAGCATAGACTCTCTGCAGATTCTGATCGGTGAGCAGACACGTCTTCATCTGAAAGTATCTATGAAGGATGGACAGCGTGCCTCGTTACCTTATTATAAGAATAAGCAAATGCTTGTTCCGGGAGTGGAGGTTCTGGGACAGAACGATGCTGATACAGTGAAACTCGACAATGGTATGGTGCAGGTGGAGAGAACATATACGCTGACATCATTTGATGAAAAGGTGTATGCCATTCCTGCTTTACCGGTAAAAGTGTCAGGTAAGTCATATCATGGTAATGTGCTGGCTCTGAAGGTGATATCGGTACCTGTGGATACTGCTCATGCCGAGAAATTCTATATCGGTAACGATGCCACGGATTCGCTTTGGGTGCACAATGATGTACAGGACAATCCTTTCTTATGGAGCGAGTGGAGTGGTATCTTCTGGTTCAGTATGCTTGACGTGGTTCTGATCCTATTGCTGGTATATTTCGTGATTCGTCTTCGTCAGAACAAACCTATTATCGTGAAGTTGCGTGTCGTGAAGCGTATTCCTGCTCATGACAAGGCTTTGAATGCTATCGAGGCGATAAAGGTAAACAAGCATACTGATAATCAGGAGGGACTGAAGGAGTATTACACAAGTCTTACGGATACGCTCCGTGAATATATCGTGAACAGATTTGGTTTCAACGCTATGGAGATGACAAGTTCTGAGATTATCGAACGCTTGAGAAATACGGGTGACCAGAAGATGATCGATGAACTGAAGGAACTCTTCCAGACAGCCGACTTGGTGAAATTCGCTAAGTATGAGACCTTGATCAACGAGAATGACGCCAACCTTGTGAATGCCGTGAAGTTTATTGATGAAACGAAGACTGACGAGGTGGAGAAAGAAGAAAAGGTGGCTCCTACATTATCGGAGACGGATATGCAAACCCGACAGAACAGAAAGGTTCTGAAGATTTTGATTTCTGTCTTGATAGTAGGAACTGTTGCCCTTATGGGGTATATCATTTATCAACTATACCTATTGATGTGTTAGTTGGATGATAAAGTATATGGAATATGGAATTTGTAAGTAAAGGATATTTTTTATTACTTCTGTTGCTGATACCATACGTGTTGTGGTATTTCTTGTACAGAAAGAAAAATGAGCCTACCATTCGCATGAGTGATACTCATGCTTATGAATACGCACCGAAGACATGGAGGATGAGGTTGATTCATCTGCCTATGCTGCTTCGATGCATTACTTTCATATTGATTGTTATCGTGATGGCTCGTCCTCAAACACATTATGCTTGGGGCAACAAGTCGGTAGAGGGTATCGACATCATGCTGGCTATGGATGTCTCTACGAGTATGCTTGCGGCCGACTTGAAACCTAATCGTATAGAGGCTGCCAAGGATGTGGCTTCGGAATTTATCTCCGGTAGACCTAATGATAATATCGGTTTGACGATATTTGCCGGTGAGGCCTTTACTCAATGCCCGATGACAACGGATCATGCTTCGTTGTTGGCTCTGCTGAAAGATACGCGTACGGATATTGCCGCTCGTGGCTTGATCTCTGATGGTACCGCTGTGGGTATGGGACTTGCCAATGCGGTGACGCGACTCAAGGATAGTAAGACTAAGAGTAAGGTCGTCATCCTGTTGACGGATGGTTCGAATAATATGGGTGACATCTCACCGATGACAGCTGCACAGATTGCCAAGAGTTTGGGTATCCGTGTATATACCATTGCTGTCGGTACCAATAAGGTGGCACCTTATCCGATGAACGTGGGTGGTACGACACAGTATGTCAACATGCCGGTAGAGATTGATACAAAGACACTTCGCGATATTGCCAATACGACAGACGGCAATTTCTATCGTGCTACCAACAATTCGGAATTGAAGCAGATTTATAAAGATATAGATAAACTCGAGAAGACGAAGATGAATGTTCAGCATTTCGCTAAGAGATATGAGGCTTATCAGCCTTTTGCCATGTTGGCTGCAATCTGTCTCTTGATGGAAATCTTATTGAGAATAACTTGGTTTAGAAGAGTACCATAATGTTTAGATTTGAAGATCCTATATATTTATGGGCACTGGTCGTGATACCAGTACTGATCCTGATTCGTCTCGTCGCTTGGAGACATCAGCATGATAAACTGAAGAGGTTTGGTGATGTCGAACTTCTCAAGGCGTTGATGCCTGATGTGTCGAAGTATCGTCCTGGCGTGAAGTTTTGCTTGTTGCTCGCTGCACTTGCTCTGATCATTGTAATGATTGCCCGTCCTCAGATGGGTTCAAAGATTTCGCATGATAAGCGTCAGGGTATAGAAACGATCATCGCTCTCGATATTTCCAACTCTATGTTGGCTGAGGATGTGGTACCTTCTCGTTTGGACAAGAGTAAGATGCTTGTCGAGAACCTTGTAGATAAGTTTGATAATGACAAGATCGGTTTGATCGTTTTTGCAGGTGATGCGTATGTGCAGTTGCCTATAACGAGTGATTATGTGAGTGCCAAGATGTTCTTGCAGAATATCACTCCGGATTTGATCCAAACACAGGGTACGAATATCGCTGAAGCAATCAATCTTGCCATGCATAGTTTCACTCAGGACGACAAGGTGGGTCGCGCTATCGTTATCATCACGGATGGTGAGGACCATGAGGGTGGAGCAGAACAGATGGCTGCGGAGGCCAAGAAGCAGGGCATCAATGTATTTGTTCTCGGTATTGGTAACACGAAGGGTGCTCCGATACCTGTTGGCGATGGTAGTTATCTGAAAGATAAGAGTGGTAATGAGGTGATGACTGCCCTGAATGAGCAGATGTGTAAGCAACTCGCTCAGGCAGGAAGTGGAACCTATATCCATGTAGACAATACAAGTGAGGCAGAGGAGAAACTGAACAGCGAAATCGGAAAGTTGCAAAAAGGTGAGACCTCAAGTGTTGTGTATAGTGCTTATGATGAACAGTTTCAGGCTGTGGGCATCATCGTGCTATTCTTGCTGATCCTCGAGATCTGTATTTTGGAGATTAAAAATCCGGCGCTGAGAAATATTAAGTTGTTTAAGATGAAGTAATGAGAACATATATATTACACATATTAATATTAACAGCTTTGATGATCAGTGGGTCATGTATGGCTCAGAATGATCGTTCGCTCATACGACAAGGTAATAGGGCTGCGCGTTCTAATGCTCTTACTGAGGCTGAAACGGCTTATCGTAAAGCCATTTCCGCAAATCGTGAGAACTCGCAGGCATTGTATAATCTGGCCATTGTCCAGTTGGCTCAGAATAAGACAAAGGAAGCCATGAAGAGTTTTCAGCAAGCTGCGGAGGTGGAGAAGGTGCCGAGAAGAAAGGCTAAGAGTTTCCATAATATGGGTACGATCTATCAGAATCAAAAACAATATCAGCCTGCTATCGAGGCTTATAAGGAAGCGCTGAGATTGGATCCGGAAAACTTCAAAACGAGGTATAATCTTGCTCTCTGTAAGAAACTCTTGAAGAATGATAAGAAGAATAACAACAAGAATAACAAAAACAATAAGAAGAATAAAAACAAGGATCAAAATAAGGATAAGCAAAAAGATCAAAACAAGAACAAGAATAAGAATAAGAATGACCAGAATAAGAGTCAAAACCAACAGAATCAGCCAAAGATGAGTAAGCAGAATGCCGAGCAATTGCTCAACGCTGCTATACAACAGGAGAAGGCTACTAAGCAGAGGATGAATAAGAGTATGAGTCAACCTCGTAGAAAACAGTATGACATGAATTGGTAATTATGACAAGATATATTAAACTCTATATATTAATGACGATGTTGATGTTTGGGTTGAACATCAACGCACAGCACATTTCTGTTTCTGCACCTTCGCATGTTATGGCGGGTGAGAATTTCCGTGTTGCATATACCGTTAATACGCAGGATGTGGAAGAGTTCAGAGGATGCTCCGTTTCCGGGGGTATTGAGGTGATAGCAGGGCCTTATACTTCATCGCAATCGAGTTTCCAGATGGTAAATGGACATACGAGTAGTTCTTCATCGGTAACGTTTACCTATACGCTGTATGCTGCCAAGAATGGTACTTATACGATTCCAGCGGCTCATGCCGTTGTTGATGGAAGAAGGGTTTCTTCGCATCCTGTCAAAATCACGGTGACGGGACATGCCGCAAATGGTGGTCGTCAGCCTCGTATGCATGAAGATGGTGAGGATGGACCGCGGATGAGATCTGCCGGTTCTCCGATCTCGGGTAGTGACCTCTTTATCCGTGTGAGTGCTAATAAGCGTGTCGTACACGAGCAGGAACCTATACTTCTTACTTATAAGGTATACACAACGGTTGACCTTACCCAACTGGAAGGTAAGATGCCTGACCTTACTGGGTTCCATACACAGGAGGTGAAGTTACCTCAGGTAAAGACTTTCCATACGGAAAGGGTAAATGGTAAGACATATAAATGTGTCACTTGGAGTCAGTATGTGATGTATCCGCAGATGACGGGTGTTCTCGAAATCCCTAGCATCACTTTTAAGGGTATCGTCGTAGAACAGAATCGTTCTGTGGATCCTTTCGAAGCTTTCTTCAATGGTGGCTCCGGATATGTAGAGGTGAAGAAGAATATCGTAGCTCCGGGACTTAAGGTGTTGGTAGATCCGTTACCTACACGTCCGGCAAACTTCTCTGGTGGTGTCGGCAAATTTAATATTTCTGCTTCTCTCAATAAAACGGAAATCAAAGCGGGAAATCCTATCACTCTTCGTGTCGTCGTCGGTGGCGTAGGTAACCTGAAGTTGATCAAGCAACCTATTGTCAAGTTCCCGAAGGATTTTGATCAGTATGATGCGAAGATAACGGATAAGACTAAGCTTACGGCTAATGGTGTGGAGGGTAACATGATCTATGATTTCTTGGCTGTACCGAGAAATCAAGGAAGATATACGATTCCTGCCGTGGAGATGACTTATTATGATGTTAATGCGAATGCATATAAGACGATAAAAACTCAACCGTTCACGATTAATGTAAGTCAGGGTGATGGGTCTTCTTCTGAGGAAATGGATTATACGGATGACAAAGATATTCATCCTATAAAACTGGGTAAGACGGATTTGCATGGAATCAATGATTTCTTCTTCGGTAGTGCCGGTTATATTGTGACACTTATCGTACTGCTTTCTGCGTTCGTTGCTCTGTTGATGATATTCCGTAAGCGTGCAATTGAAAATGCAGATATCGTGAAGATGAAGGGCAAGAAGGCCAATAAGGTCGCTACGAAACGATTGAAGAAGGCTAACCTGTTGATGCTGAAAGGTCGTCAGAGTGAATTCTATGATGAGGTGATGCGCGCTTTATGGGGATATGTCGGTGATAAGTTGAATATTCCTGTATCAGAACTGTCTCGTGAGAACATTCAGGAGAAATTGGCTGAACAGCATGTGGACGACAAAACGATAAATAAGTTTGTCGGTGCTCTTGATGAATGTGAATATGAACGTTATGCTCCGGGTGATCCTGCCGGAAATATGAACAAGACCTTTGAGAGTGCGATGACGGCAATTATGGATATCGAGAACGTGATGAAGAAAAAATAAGGTGATGAGAAACTTTACAAGATATATCGTACTGATAGGTTTGCTTCTTTGCAGTATGCAGGGAATGGCTATAACGAAGGTGGATGCTGATAATGAATATAAGAAAGGTAATTATCAGCAGGCCATCAAAGACTATAATGAACTTCTCCGACAGGGTACTAGTGCCGACCTATATTATAATTTAGGTAATTCATATTATCGTAGTGATAATATCACGCAGGCTGTCCTGGCCTATGAGCGAGCTCATCTCCTTTCTCCCGGTGATGATGATATCAAGTTTAATTTGGAATTTGCCAGAAGTAAGACGATTGATAAATTTCCTGTGGAGAGTGAAATGTTCTTCGTGACGTGGTATCGTGCTTTGGTGAACTTTACCAGTGTGGATCATTGGGGCTATGTCGCCATCTTTTCGATAGCCTTCGCTTTGTTCCTCGTGCTGGTGTATCTTTTCGGGGCGAACATCTGGATGCGCAAGATTGGATTCTATGGTTCTGTCGTCTTCGTCTTTGTCTTCCTCTTGAGCAATCTCTTTGCTTATCAACAGAAGGAGGCTTTGATGAATCGTAGCGGTGCTATCGTCATCTCATCTTCCGTACCGGTGTATAAGACTCCTACTAGAGCGGAGTCGGAACAATTCGTTATCCACGAGGGTACGAAAGTAGAAATCACCGATAAGACAATGAAGGGTTGGAGAGGTGTGAAACTGTCGGATGGTAGAACTGGTTGGATACAGGAGAACAGTATTGAAGAAATATAAATGGATTTGAATACATTTCTACAGATAGATCAAGCCATCCTCGATTTCTTTAATGGTAGTAGTTCTCTCTTCGTGGATGGTATGGTGATGGGGTTGACCAACGGGTTAACCTGGATACCGCTATATCTTGCAATCGTATTCCTGATAATAAGAAACAATGAAACAATGGCCCAGATCATGCTGGCTATTGGTGGCATCATTCTATGTGTGGTCTTTGCTGACTTGTTGGCCGACGGTATCGCTAAACCTTTGGTGGCTAGATTCCGACCGTCACAGGATCCGCTCTATAAATATAGTATTGATGTGGTGAACAATTATAGGGGAGGAGGCCTATATGGTTTCTTCTCTGCTCATGCTGCCAACACCATGGCCATAGCCGTATTCATATGTTGTCTCGTCAGGAGTAAACTGCTGGGGCGCATGATGATAGGATGGTCTTTGGTGAGTGGTTGGACACGACTCTATTTAGGCGTACATTATCCTAGTGATGTCTTGGTAGGTTTCATTGTCGGCGGAGTGATCGGATGGTTAATATATAAACTTTATATACGATTATATTACCGAGTTAGTCCTCAACTGAATTATATCTCAACGCAGTATACTTCGACAGGATATGATTATAGTGATATAGACATCGTGATGACGGTTTTCGCTTTTACATTGATTTATGTGGTCTTTGAGGCAATATTGGTAATCTAAAAAAATTAGTTATGGATACAAAACATATTAAAATTAGTGATTATAATTATGATTTAGCTGATGAGCGTATTGCTAAATTCCCGCTTGCACAGCGTGATCATAGTAAACTCCTTATATATAAACATGGTGAGGTGAGTGATGATGTGTTCTATAATCTTCCTACTCATCTGCCTAAGGGTGCCTTGATGGTATTCAATAATACTAAGGTTATACAGGCTCGTCTGCATTTCCGTAAGGAGACGGGTGCACTCATCGAGGTGTTCTTGATGGAACCTGCTGCTCCTACCGATTATGAGTTGATGTTCCAGACGGTAGGACATTGCTCTTGGCTCTGTATGATTGGTAACCTGAAGAAATGGAAAGATGGTTCTCTGCATCGTGAATTTGAGATCAAGGGGCATCAGTTTACGTTGAGTGCTACTTTGCGTCGTGAGGGAGAACTCACCGAGGAACAGAAAAAGATGACGGCTCATTCCGGCGGTACTAACTATTGGGTTGACTTTGACTGGAATACCGATCAGGTAAGTTTCGCTGAAATCTTGGAAACGGTAGGTGAACTTCCTATTCCTCCATATCTGAATCGTGCTACACAGGAAAGTGACAAGACCACTTATCAGACTGTATATAGTAAGATAAAGGGTAGTGTGGCTGCTCCGACAGCAGGATTGCATTTCACAGATCATGTGTTGCAGGCCCTTGATAAGAGTGGTATCGTGCGTGATGAGGTGACCCTTCATGTCGGAGCCGGAACCTTCAAACCGGTAAAAAGTTTGGAGATTGAGGGACATGAGATGCATACCGAATATATTGTGGTACATCGCCATACCTTTGAGCATCTGCTCGAACATGACTGTAATGCTATTGCCGTAGGTACTACTTCGGT
>Ga0256407_10005148_pt1 | contig 21243 bp, 16 predicted proteins | sample RumenRJG_04DNA_FD_193489 | JGI IMG/M metagenome (GOLD analysis project Ga0256407, IMG submission 193489) | Bovine rumen microbial communities from Lethbridge, Alberta, Canada - RJG_04 | ecosystem: Host-associated > Mammals > Digestive system > Stomach > Rumen | place: Canada: Alberta... | reverse complement strand
TTTGATGGTGCAAATATAATGCAATTTTCCCTTTGTTGCAATAGGTCGGACGAATTAGCGCTCAAAAAAAGACGCATTCACGACAACAAAAGACAGTTTCACGGATACTTCAGACGATTTCACGGAAGCATCTGTTTTTTCCTGAAAACAAAACGGCCGACCGCTAAGACTATCTCCGACGCGCTCAGACATCATCTCCAGTGCCATCGCAGACCATCTCCGACGCGCTGAAAACCGCTCTCACATCATCTCTCACACACGCTAACACCGCCTCTCACACGCCTCTCACCACTAAATGATTCGCCCCCGCTCAGTCGGATTATAATCCATGAGCGGTAGGAAGATTGCAAACCCGACCAAGCAGGGAGGTCATACACCAGCGAACCTTTCGAGTTAACTTCTATGTTATTGCCTATAAAAATACCATACAGCACACACGGCGCTGTATGGTTATTCAAATCTGTTTTGTTGGAAGCTCAGAACCCTACCCTTGCTGTTTCCTGTATTGCGACGGGGTGAGCGCGTATTTCTGTCGGAAATTGCGTCCGAAGGTATCAGCACTGGAGAACCCGCTGGCCTGGGCTATCTCGGCGATGGACATGTCCGATCGCTCTGCCAGCAGCTTCGTAGCGTAGTGCATGCGGCAGTCGGTCAGGAAGTCGATGAGCGACTTGTAGGGACTGCCCTTGGCGAAGGCTGCGCCAATGCGCTCTTTGGGAAGAGAGAACCGGTCTACGAGTGCCTGACGGTCGAGCATGGGATCCAGGTAGAGCTGTTCGCGCAGGATGATGTCGCTCAGTTGCTGATAGAGCACATCGTCGGGAAGCTGCGATGTGGGGGCTGCGGGCACAGCGTCAGCCTCGCTTTCGGTAGCAGACGAAATGGGATGGAGGGTCAGTCGTTCGTATTTCTCCCTGTAGTCGGCGTTCTCAGCTATCTCACGAGCCAACGCCCGGTTTTTCCTTTCCACGATGTGCTTCTGGCGGAAAAAAAACACGAGGACGAGAGCAACGGCAACGAGACCGATGGCCAGCACGATGTTGATGATGTGCGAAAGCTCTGCCTCTGCCTCCTTCTGCTGACGGGCCAGCTGCTCCTCCTGCAGGTGGTAGACGGTGGCCAGCTCGTTCAGCTGGTTGCGCTGGTCGCGCTGATCGATGCTGTCGCGGAGATTGGTAGCACGCTCCATATACCAATAGGCGCGCTCCGTCTGTCCACGCATCTTTGCGGCCACACTGCGCTGATACAGTGAGATGAGGTGATTGTTGGTGATGGTATCGGTCTTGGTAGAATCGATACGGTTCATTGCCGTATCGAACTTGTCGAACTCTTCCATGTGATGATAGGCAGCGGTCATCATCTTGTCGCAGTCAATGGAATGGCACCACTGCGTCTGGTTTACTGCTGCCTCAGCTGCGCGCGCTTTCTGAAGCAATTGGGCGCGGACGGCAGGTGTCAGCTCTCTGGGCGGCGTCTTTGCTGCTGAGTATTGACGGGCATAGGCGACGGCGAGGAAAGCGTAGGTCTGGCCTCGGGCCATATCAATAAACTCGGATGTGTCGAAGCCCTCAGCAATATCGCTGAAACGTTCAGGATGTTTATCCAACTCGTCGATACGCTCCAACATCGACAGGCAGACAGGCACCATCTCTACGAAGCGATCGTTGTCCAACAGTGTGTGGAGCATTTCTTTAGAGGTGCTGTGATAGGATACCACACCTTTGAAGGAATTCATCTGCCGCAACTCCTCACAAATTTTGTGCATGCGGTCGAGGCTTTCGTCGGTCTTTCCAGCCTCTGCCATCACACGGGCAATGGAACTCTCCATTTTGCCAATATCGCTGGGAGAATCGAGGATATGCGCCAGTCGGGACGCTTCCGTAGCATAGCGTACGAGTGCAACGTTATTGCTTGATGTGTATTCTATGGACACCAGTAGGGTGTAGGTATGCAGGATGGTGGTGGAGTCTTCATTCGACAACTTCTGCGTTTTGTGCAATTTCTCATATTCCTTCAGCAGGTTTAGACATGTCTGACGGGAAAGGTTATAGTCTCTCTTTCCCCCATATTGGATGATGGCTCTCAGGTATTCAGCACGCTGGGGTGTGATGTTGCCCACGATGACTGCCGAATCGATCATCGCCAAGGCACGATCGGGTTCATTCCTATGAATACTCATGGCTGCAGGTTCGGTGTAGACCGTGTCCACAGCTCCCTCTTTCTCTTCAGAAGGACGATGGCCTCCTGTGCCTGTGCAACCGATAAGCGTTATAATAGAGATATAAAGAAGTAATTGCTTCATTGTATCGAACTTTCTTTTTAGATTTTGAATGCAAAAATAATCTTTTTTTGTGAATTAGCAAAAGAAAATCTTATTTTTTACCATTTTTCGGAAATACTTTGTACCTTTGTGGCATGATTCATCAGAACGAACTGAAACTTGCAAAACAATGATAAAAGCAAGGAATCTGTAGCTTTAACGACTCATTGAAACCAGAAAACAACTGTATGAAAACAAGAGCTTGCGCAAAAATCAACCTGGGACTAAACATCGTGAAGCGCCGCCCCGACGGCTATCACGACCTGCAGACCGTGTTCTACCCCGTACCCATTTTCGACGACATTGAGATTGTTGCCGATACGACACTGACAGACGTAGCCCTCGTCATGGAAGGACAGCCTGTGGAGGGTGCCGCGGAAGACAATCTTGTGGTGAAGGCTTACCGGCTGCTGGCCAGTCTGTACGAACTGCCACCCGTGAAGATCTGCCTCAACAAGCGTATCCCCATGCAGGCGGGTATGGGAGGCGGTTCAGCAGATGCCACGTTCACGCTTCGGCTACTCAACGACATGTTCTCTTTGCACATGGATGCGGAACAGATGACAGGATTGGCTGCACAACTGGGAGCCGACTGCCCGTTCTTTGTAGAAGCCCGGCCGGCCTACGCTGAAGGCATTGGCGAACGACTCTCACCCATCGACCTCGACCTCGGCAACTATCGTATGGCCATCGTAAAGCCACCCGTTGCCGTGTCTACACGAGAAGCTTTTGCACATGTGCAGGTGGGTTTTCCTGAAATAAACTGCCGTGATGTAGTGGCTCTCCCAATGGAAGAATGGCGTGGACTGCTGAAAAACGACTTCGAGGAAAGCATCTTCCCCCAACACCCTGTTATCGGCGAGGCCAAAGAGCAGTTTTACAAACTGGGGGCCGTCTACGCCGCCATGAGCGGCAGCGGCAGCGCGCTCTTCGGTTTCTTCAGGAAGGGTGAAGAGCCTACGCTTGATACCGCCTTCCCCAACGACTGGTTCAAGCAGTTAATCGTCTGACTGTCTGAAAAGACGAAAGAACACTAAACTGTTGGAAAGAAAAAAAGAGCCGCAGCACGCTGATGTGCTACGGCTCTTTTGTGTCATTCATTTCGTTTCCACTTCTTCCTTCATGTCGATGAATTGTTTCTTGTCGTCATAGAATTCATATTGCAAGAAACCCATCTTTTGCGAAGGAATAATGTGTACCCCAAGTCCGTATTTCAACTGCCACTTTCGCTTCAGGGAAACAAGACCCTGATTGATGAAGGCAGCCACGTAGGGGTGGACATGCAGATAGAAACGCTTTACTCCTATCTTGTTGACTAACTGATCAATTTTCCCTTCCAGCTGGTCTGTAAAGAGGAAGCTGGACTTAATCTTTCCGCTACCAAAACATGTAGGGCAGTCTTCGTCGACATTCACATCCATTGCCGGACGTACGCGCTGACGTGTGATTTGCATCAGTCCGAACTTGCTCAATGGCAAGATGTTGTGGCGGGCACGATCGTGCTGCATGTTCTTGCACATGCGTTCGTAGAGCATCTGGCGGTCTTCGGCGAGGTTCATGTCGATAAAATCAACGATGATGATGCCTCCCATATCGCGGAGTCTCAACTGGCGTGCCAACTCATCGGCGGCTCCGAGGTTCACCTCTAAGGCGTTGCCTTCCTGTCCTTTTTCAGCCTTGGTACGATTGCCGCTGTTCACATCGACGACATGCATGGCCTCTGTATGCTCGATGATGAGATATGCCCCGTGCTTGTAGTTGACAATCTTCCCAAATCCCGACTTAATCTGCTTCGTGACGTTGAAGTTGTCGAAGATGGGAACATTGCCGGTGTAGTGCTTCACGATGCCAACCTTCTCGGGGGCAATAAGGGCTACATACTCCCTCACCTCTTGGAAGACCTGTTCATCGTTGACGTAGATGTTCTCATAGGAGGGATTGAAAAGGTCGCGCAACAGCGCCACCACACGGCTTTCCTCCTCATAGACGAGCTGTGGACGGGTCGTCGTCTTTTGTACTTTGGCAATGGTATCCTCCCAACGCTTCATCAGGATTTTCAGTTCTGAGTCGAGTTCGGCTACTCGTTTTCCCTCAGCCACCGTCCTGACGATGACACCCACATTCTTGGGCTTGATGCTTTGGATGAGCTGCTTGAGGCGTGCGCGCTCTTCGCTGCTCCTGATTTTGGTAGAAACCGAAACCTTATCGTAGAATGGCATCAGGACAAGGTATCTGCCTGCAAAACTCAGTTCGCATGTCAGACGGGGACCTTTGGTGGAGATGGGTTCCTTGACAACCTGTACCAACACCTCCTGGTCTTTCTTCAACGTGGTGGCCACGCTGCCGTCTTTTTTCAGGTCGGGCAGATGCGATGCCTTGGCAAAGGGATAAAGTTTCTTCCTGTCGCTCTGTACCTGCTTGAGGTACTTTTCGTAGGAACTGAATTGTAGTCCTAAGTCAAGATAGTGCAGAAAAGCGTCGCGCTCATAACCTACGTCCACGAAACTGGCATTGAGTCCCGCCATGAGTTTCCTCACTTTGGCGATGTAGATGTTTCCGACAGCAAAAGAGGCCGACCTGGGCTCTGTCTGGTATTCAACCAAGTTCTTGTCTTCCAGAAGAGCAATTGAGACCTCGTTCTGACGGACGTCAATTACAACTTCGCTTGTCATTTCTGCTTGTTTTTAATGTTACAATTGAGTGTTTGCTGACTGTCGAGAGCGTAATGCCCTAAACAGTCGACAAACACTCAACCCGCCTTAAGAGCCAGCTTACTTGCTCTTATGACGATTCTTTCTCAGTCTCTTCTTACGCTTGTGAGTAGCCATCTTGTGGCCCTTTTTCTTTTTTCCGTTTGGCATGATCTTAATGTATTAAATATGTTAAACTTGAATGAATGATGCTTACCTTACGCCTCGTCGCGCATCTGGGCAACGAAACTCTTTGCCGGCTTGAAGCCTGGATAGTCGTGGGCATCAATGACGACGGTAGTGTTTTTCTGGATATTACGGGCAGTCTTGGCAGCACGATGCTTCACTATGAAGCTACCGAAACCGCGAAGATACACATTTTCCTTCTCAATAAGGCTTTTCTTCACAACATCCATGAAGGCCTCTACAACTGCAGAACACTCCTTGCGGGAGATTCCTGTGGTCGAAACAATCTGTTCGATAATCTCAGCTTTGGTCATCTCTTTTCTATGTTTTTATTGTTTATAAATGTCACTCCAAATGCCCTTGCATGATAAAAATGCACGTAAAATGCTTCTAAACATACGATTTGGGGGTGCAAAGGTACGAGTTTTCCTTGGGATACGGAAATTTATTGAGTTTTTTTTGCAAATTTACTTCGAATATTTTTCAATAAGGGCATCTGCCTGCTCATTTCCCAACTCCTTTGCTTTCTGCAAGTTAGACAAGCCTTCTTCTTTCTGGCCCATACGAGCCTGCGCCACACCCAGGAGAAGATAGCCATCGCTGTCGTCAGGACTGAGCTCTATACAGCGCTCTGCTGCCCGTAAAGCCTGGTCGGGCATATTGACACGAAGCTGCAGAGAAGCCATCTCTGCAAAATAGGCGGGTTCGTCGGGAGCAAGCAGCGCGGCACGCATGATGTCAGTCAGCGCCTGCTGATACAGTTTCCCTTTCACTTCGGCCTGCTCACGTATGTAGTAGAAGGGTGCCCCCACCCTGCCCTGCTGCAGGTATTCATAGCGGGTATAGTCGAACACGGCTTTGCGGAAACTGTCGGCCTGCTCATACATCTCAGCGCGTAGCAGGAAATAAGGAGCGGTTTCCATCATGCGGAGCGTGTCGGTCTCTTCAATGGCGCGGTCGAGTATGCCGACTACAGCCATCGGTTCTGCATTCATCATCTGCTGGCAACGAGCTGCTTGATAGAGCAATTCGCCGTTGGGAGCAGCATCGTCGTGTAGTTTCATAAACAAATCGAAGGCCGTCTGATACTCCCCTTTGGCAAAGAGTATCTGTCCGAGCATCTGGTGATAGGCGGGAAGATCCTGTACTTGAATGGCTAACATAATCTCCTGCTGAGCCTTGTCGAGTGTCCACTCCTGGCTGTCGACTCCATAGACGAGCAGCGCATCGTAGACGATTTTCGAAAACTGATAGTGGGCGTCGTCCTTGTTCGCAACATGGTCGATGGCCTGATTCATCATCTTGTCGGCTGCAACAAGGTCGCCTTGTGTCATCATCCATCGGGCACGAGCCTCATAGCCGTCGACACGCTGTGGAAACTGACGCAGAAAATCGGTGATGGCAGCATCGTATTTCAGCGAGTCGCCACTTTGGCCAGCCATCATCAGCGCCAACTGGGCTTGTGTCTCGTCGGTGGGGAGTGCCGTAGGAATGCCAATCTTACGCAAGTTGGCATCAGTAGCGGCCAGGCCGCCCACTGTCAGGCTGCGGATGAAACGCACGTCAGTGGCGTGGGTGTCGAAAGTAGTGGTGCTCACCTGCATTAGTCCGATGACCTCTCCCTGCTCGTTGACAAATGGGCAGGCTATTGCATTGTCGGGGGCATTCATGCCGAAGATGTAGTAGGCATACTGTTCCATGAAAGGCTCCATTTCCTTCACTTCGGTCTCCACAATCTCGGGCGACTTCGGGTGGTAGCCCACGAGCCAAGCCTTTCCGCCCTTAGCCAACAGGCCTGTTGCCAAGGGGGCTGCTATGGTCTTTCCATCAACGAGGAAGCGGGCTACATCATAGAGTTCGTTGATACCCTGCATTCGCGTCACTTCCATTTGCCGTCCTTTCTGGTCGATGACCACAGCGCGTGCGGCTCCGAGGAAGGGTTTCAGGTCGCTCACCGCTTCCCCTGTTTCGCTGACGAACACACCATGCGACGATGCTAATAACGAACCGTCGGCTCGGAAGGTGGTCAGCGTGAACACGCTTTTGGCCACATTCTTCACAGCAGCTGGCTGAGCAGCTAACGGGCTTCCACCAAACGCTGCGGCAACCATAAAAATCAATGCTACAACTATTATCCTTCTGATTTTCATTTCGTTCAATACAATCAATTTTATTACGTTATACAATCCGAGAACCGCTTCAATTCTCTCCCTTGAAGGATGCCGGAGAGGTTCTTCCCAGCAACTCCCGTGCATGCACTATTGCGGCATCAGTCACCTCGCTTCCGCTCAGCATCTGCGCAATCTCCAAGATGCGCTCCTCGTCGTTGAGCCGAAGCATGTGGGTGCGTGTGCCCTCGGAAGTCTCCTCTTTATATACTTTATAATGTACGCGCCCGCGCGAAGCAATCTGAGGCAGGTGGGTGATACTGATCACCTGACGGTCGCACTGCCCCATTTCAGCCATGATATTGCCCATCATTTCAGCAATCTTTCCACTCACGCCAGTGTCTATCTCATCGAAAATGATGGTAGGCAACTGCACCTGCCCACTGATCATCGCCTTGAGCGAAAGCATCACACGGGCAATCTCACCGCCAGAGGCTACTTCGCTGACAGGCTGAAGTGGCGAGTTGGTATTGGCACTGAAGAGGAACTGCACCATATCGTGGCCGTCGGCGGCAAGTGGCTTTTCTTTCAAACTGACCAGGAAGCGTACTTTGGGAATGCCCAGCGGTACAAGTCTTTCGGTCAGTTCTTTCTCCACCTTTCGTGCCGCCTTCTTGCGTTGCTCCGTCAGCATGCCTGCCACACGCTCACATTGCTCAAATGCCTGCCGTGCATTTTTCTCCAGATCGTCGAGTGCATCGGAACCATTATCCAAGCGGTCTAACTGCTGTTTCAGGTCATCGCGAATGGCCATCAAAGCCTCCACAGTATCGACATGATGTTTCTTCTCCAGACCGTAGATGAGACTCAGTTTATCGTCGATATCAGCCTGGCGTCGGGGGTCATAGTCCACCTGCTCGGCCATACTGCCTATCTCTTGTGCGATGTCCTTAAGTTCGATGTGACAGCTGTCGAGCCTGTCGGCCAACATGCCTGCCGAGGGATAGACTTCTCGAATGCTTTCCAGTTGTCGCTGGGCATCCCGGACTGCCGCCAAAGCACCCATCTGCTCTCCACCCGACAACCTTCCATCGGCTTCACTCAAGGCACCCTTGATGTCTTCCACATGGCTCAACATCTCGCTTTCCTGCTCCAGTTCGTCCTGCAAGCCTTCTGTCAGCATAGCATCCTCTAATTCACGATGCTGATAGCGGATAAAATCCTCGTTCTCCTGCGCTTTCGCCACTTCGGCCTTCAGCCTATCGAGTGCCTTTTGAGCCTCCTGGTATTCCTTGAACGCCTTCCGGTAGTCGGCAAGCATTTCGCGGTTACCACCGATAATGTCGAGCACATCCATCTGGAAACTCTCCTGCTGGAGCAGCATGTTCTGATGCTGTGAGTGGATGTCAACCAAACGGTTACCCAATAGTCGCATCAATGCCAGCGAAACAGGTGTGTCGTTGATGAACGAGCGGCTCTTGCCCGCTGAGGTCAGTTCACGACGTAAGATGCAGTCGTCGGCATCATAGTCGATGTCGTTCTCGGCAAAGAAATCTGCCATTTCATAGCGCGAAAGGTCGAAGTGGGCCTCGATGGTGCACTTCGAAGCACCTTGTTTGATTGACTTTGAGTCGGCTCGCTGCCCCAAAAGTAGTGCTACGGCACCAAGTATGATGCTCTTGCCGGCACCTGTCTCACCAGTCATCACGGAGAAGCCCGGACAAAAGTCCATGTCCAGGCTGTCGATTAGTGCAAAGTTCTTTATGGTAAGATGCTTCAACATAATTGCCTATAATCAATAGCTCCTCACTCTTTGATTTTTTCCCACGCGTTGTTCTGCGAGGCATTGATGGAAAACAGGATGTCGTAGACCGACTCTTTCTCCTTCTGTGTGCCCTTGCCCTTGTAGATATTGGCCAACTCGTCTTTCTTATAGTCGGTCCATATCTGCGGCAAGAGGCTCAGCGGACGGTCTTCGTGGGCTTTCTTTAAGTCTTCCTGCAAGGCAGTGGTGATATTGGTGCGGCCACGCTCTGCGTTGTTGGCCATCTCGTCGAGTCCGTTACGGTAGTAGTCGTATTGCAACTGGCGGAAGGGGCGCATGGCTCCCTCCAGATAGTCGTTGATGATGGCAAAGCGGTTTCGATCGTTGTCGAAAGCCTTCCACCCGGCAAAGCCCAAGTTCTGCGCATTGTTTGCCAAGTTCAGGCATCGTTGCAGGATGTCCTCGCCCCCCATTGGTGAAAACGAATCGAGGTCCAGGCCGATAATGAGATAAGCATAGTAGGCGATAAGTGCCGTCAGCTGATTGTCTATCTGCTCCTCATTGTAGTTCAGCTGGTCGAACTGAGCAAACTGGAAGTTGAAGTCGTTATCGCTATTGTTGTAGAGCGTAGTCGTGTACGACGAATTATAGACCGGCCGATTGGCCTGTATGAGCGCCTTGCAGGTAAAGAGGTTCTCTGAGTTGTCGTACTTGGTCACCGTGATGTTGAAGTTACAGCTGATGCGCTCATTTTTCTGGAACTGCAGCGATGTCCATTGGGTCTCGTTGACAAACTGCTCCAAAGTCTCCTGCAGATTGTCGAACACACTCGCATCTGTGCCCTGTATCTGGTTGTGGTTGATGGTGATTTTGGCATTCAACTCCTGAGCCCAACCACAACGAGGAAACGCCCCCAGAAAGAGTGCTACAGCTATACCTATTATCGCTTTTTTCATCATGATATGCTATTTTAGGAAAAAGTCACTATCGCATTTATTTCCTGACTACCGCATACGGCTTTCCAGCTCGTCTACGATATCGGTGGCAACGGCAGCCTTGGGTTTCCGCTCGTAGTCGCGGAGTCCCTCTTTGGAAATAATGGTAATCTGGTTCTCATCGCTCTGGAAACACGTCCCCTTGTTACGCAGGGAATTGAGTACGATGAAATCGAGGTTTTTCTTTTCCAGCTTGTGTTGCGCATTGCGCTGCTCATCGTTGGTTTCCAATGCGAATCCCACGAGCAACTGGCCGTCGCGCTTCATGCGTCCGAGTGCGGCAGCTATGTCGTGAGTAGGTGCCAGCCGAATGACGAGATCGTCTTTCTCGCGTTTGATTTTCTTGTCGGCAACGGTTTCAGGCCGGAAGTCAGCAACAGCAGCACAGAGGATGGCGGCATCGGCCGTAGTCCATTCACTGGTGGCTGCCTGGTACATATCCTCACAGCTTTCTACATTGATACGGCGAATATTGTCAGAACATGTCAGGCTCACAGGTCCAGCGATGAGTGTCACCTCGGCACCCCGGCGAGCGCATTCCTCGGCCAGCGCGAAACCCATCTTTCCGCTTGAATAGTTGCCGATGAAGCGCACGGGGTCTATTTTCTCATACGTGGGTCCAGCTGTTATCATGATGCGGCGACCACTCAGTGTCGGGGACGCGGGGGTACGGGGGTGTGAAGGTTCGAAAAAACCTTCAAGTGCCTCTACGATACGCTCCGGCTCCTCCATGCGCCCCTTGCCTTCAAGACCGCTGGCAAGGAAACCTGATTGCGGTTCGATGATATGGTTGCCATAGGAGCGAAGGATGTCGAGGTTGTGTTGTGTGGAAGCATGGGCATACATGTCGAGGTCCATTGCGGGGGCTACGAACACGGGAGCCTTCATTGAGAGATAGGTGGTGATGAGCATGTTGTCGGCTATACCGTGAGCCATCTTGCCAATGGTGCTGGCGGTAGCGGGGGCTACGAGCATGGCATCGGCCCACAGGCCAAGGTCAACGTGCGAGTGCCACGTCCCATCGCGCTGACTAAAGAACTCGCTGATGACGGGCTTACGGGTTAGCGCCGAGAGGGTTATAGGGGTGATGAACTCCTTGCCGGCAGGGGTGATAACCACCTGTACCTCAGCGCCGCGCTTCACCAAAGCGCGAATGATCAGACAGGCTTTATATGCGGCAATGCTGCCCGTGATACCCAGTACAATGTGCTTTCCCTTCAACATACGTATTCTCTTCTTTATTATTGATTTTACCTTAAATTATCCCGCGTGCGACAGATGCTCACCTTTTCATCTTATTGTATTCCCGCAAGCGGATGCGTGTCAACACCTGTTTCGTGTTGTAGGTGAAGTCGCTGGACAGTATCCAACTGAAGAAACCTGGGTCGCGATGCAACACCTCAGCCACATCCCAGCCTTTGTACTTTCCGAAGTTGAACACCTCGTGGCGCATAGGATTGCCCTCGGCATCCAGCACGACATTGCCGTTGCCGTCGGTCAGGTCTTTCCAGATGATGCGGCCAGCAAAGTCGACATTGTCGTTGACTTTCGAAAAGGCAGCCAGTTCGTCCATATCGTTGTGCAACTGCCGCTCTTTCTCCTCCTGACGTCCAGGGGCATACATGTCGAGTTCAGCTTGCAACACGCGATAGGTAGCCTCTGTGTCTTGGTCGGCACGGTGTGCGGTGAAGTCGTCCTCCATCTTTCGCCCGCAATAGAATTTGTAGGCGGCGGCCAGGTTGCGACGCTCCATCTTGTGGAAAATGGTCTGCGCGTCGATGAGCCGACACTTCGAGAAATCGAAGTCAATACCAGCCCGAAGGAATTCCTCTGCCAGCAACGGCACATCGAAGTGGTTGGAATTGAAACCTGCGAAGTCGCAACCATGAAAGGCATCGGCCAGTCGGGCTGCTAATTCTTTGAACGTGGGTTGGTCTTTCACGTCGTCGTTGCTGATGCCCGTCAGCTGAACCACCTCTGCAGGGATGGGTATGCCTGGGTTCACCAGCAGGTTCTGGCGTTCCTCCCTTCCGTCGACGTATACCTTTATATATGAAATTTGGATGATCCTATCCTTGACAAGATCAAGCCCCGTTGTCTCCAAATCGAAGACAACGAGGGGCTTTGTAATATTCAGTTTCATTATTCAATGATCAATATTCATCAATCGTTCAGCAGCATGGGCATGATGAGCATCAGCACATCCTCGTTCTCAGGTTGCTGGGCAGGCATCACCAGACAAGGACGGCTGGGATCAGCCAGGAGCAGCTCCACCTCGTCGCTCGTCAGATTGTTTAAGATCTCGCTCAGCGATGGACCCTTGAAACCAATGTTCATGGTGCTGCCAGCATAGTCGCAAGCAATCTGCTCCTTGGCACTGGTGGAGAAATCGATGTCCTCCGACGACACCTCCAGCAGACCAGGCTCCAAGTGCAAGCGCACCAGCTGGCTACTCTCGCTGGCAAACGGCAACACGCGGCGCAACGCACCAATGAGCACCTTACGATCGATGGTCAGCTGGTTGGGATTGTCTTGAGGAATCACGCTATTGTAGTTCGGATAGCGACCTTCAATCAGACGGCACATGAGCACGCTGTCGCCAAATCGCACCTCGGCATTACGCTCGTCGAAGCGTACCAACACCTCGCTCTCGTCCTTCACCAGAATGCCCTTCAGCAGCGTGGCGGGCTTCTTCGGAAGGATGAACGACATGGGGGATTCGCTCTTGATGGCATAATTGCGGTTGCGCACCAGCTTATGACCGTCGCTTGCCACGATAGCCAGCGCGTCGGGCGTGAGGTCGAAGTAGATGCCGTTCATCACCGGACGCAGTTCCTCAGTGGCAGTAGCGAAAAGTGAGCGGCTGATATTGTCAGACAGCACACCCGATGGAATCTGAAGCGAAGTGGCATTGTCGCCCATCACCGGCACATTGGGATACTCGTCGGCATTCTGTGCCGTAAAGTTGTAGATACCGTTCTGATAGACCACCTTGATGGTATATTCCTGCGTGTTCACATCGATGGTCAATGGCTGCTCAGGCAACTCACGCACGGCATCAAGGATCGTCTTGTTATTCACGGCAAAGCGTCCCTCACCGTCGCTCTCCGTCAGTGCCAACGTGGTAGTCAACACATTCTCGCTATCAGAGGCGGTAATGGTCAATGTATTGTTCTTTACATCAAAAAGGAAACAATCGAGGATAGCCAACGAGTTTTTGCTGTTGATCACCTTCGACAATGTGGAAAGTCGGCTACTCAATGCCGAACTTGACAATGTAAATCTCATGAGTTTTTATCTTTACTAATTAGTGTTATTCGAATTTGGTGACAAAAATACAAAATAATCATGATAGCCGCAAATAATTCCACATTTATTATCATGTTTTTGTTTTTTTAATCTTTCCGCATTACACTTTTCCAACTTTTCTTTGTACCTTTGCAACCAATTATCACCAAAAATCAAATATCAAACATGGAAATAGAAGGAAAAATCATAGCCATTCTGCCCGAGCAAGGAGGCGTATCTACCCGTACGGGCAATAGCTGGAAGAGTCAGGACTACGTGATTGAAACTCATGAGCAATACCCTAAAAAATGTGTATTCCGCGTTTTCGGAGCCGACCGCATCGCCGCTATGAACATACAGAGTGGTGAAGAATTACGCGTCAGTTTCGACATCGACGCACACGAGTTCAACGGCCGTTGGTTCAACGATGTTCGCGCTTGGCGTGTTGACCGCATCGACCCCGCCGCTGCACAGGCCGCAGCCATGGGTGCCCAGCCTCAGGCTGGAGCCAGTGCCTTCCCGCCACCACCTGCTCCTGGCGCTCCCGTTCAGCAGCCGCAACCGGCTCCCTTCCCGCCGGCACAGCCTGCCGCCGAGGAAGCTCCCGCCGACGACCTGCCCTTCTAAGCAGAAAGTTGCTATCGACTAATAAAAATCCGAACCCCACGGTTCGGATTTTTTAGGGGGGTATGATAAAGCAGATGGCACAAACTACATAACAGATGTCAAATCTCTGTAGGACCATTCGCATAAACAATTTTTGCCAACTGCTATATCAATGCCTTTTCTTTACTAACATGTATAAATATGAATGATTCAAAACTGTAGATGAAACTTTTTTCAGCATTCACCAAAGAAAAAAGCTTTACTTTTGCACACATTCTGATAAAAAATATGTACCTTTGCAGACAGAACAACTAATTAAGATTATGCGAATGAAAAAAGTAATGATGATGGTCGCACTACTGTGCTGCTTAGGGGCTATGGCTCAAGGCAACCAGACGACGGAAGACGCTTATCTGGACTTCCTCTACCAGTACATGCCGATGCCCGACCGGGCAGACTATTCGCGCGACTTCTATCGCGAGAATGTACAGCTATCGTTGCAGGCACGCCAAGAAATGGCTTGGGGCAAAACCATCCCCGAGCGGGAGTTCAAGCATTTCGTGCTTCCCGTGCGTGTGAACAACGAGAATCTGGACATGAGCCGCCGCGAGTTCTATCGTGAGTTGAAGCCGCGTGTGAAGAACCTGTCGCTAAAAGATGCCATTCTGGAGGTGAACCACTGGTGTCACGAGAAGGTGACCTATCGCCCCAGCGACGGCAGGACGAGTTCACCTTTGGCCTCGATGAAGACAGCTTACGGCCGTTGCGGCGAGGAATCGACATTTCTCGTGGCAGCCCTTCGGTCGGTGGGCATTCCTGCCCGACAGGTGTACACGCCGCGATGGGCACACACCGACGACAACCACGCTTGGGTGGAAGCTTATGCCGACGGCAAATGGTACTTCCTCGGAGCCTGCGAACCAGAGCCGGTGCTCAACCTCGGATGGTTCAACGAGAGTGCATCACGCGGCATGCTGATGCACACCAAAGCCTTTGGACACTACGACGGCCCGGAGGAAGTGATGAGCGAGACAAACTGCTACACGGAGATTAACGTCATCGACAACTATGCGCCGACACAGAAGCTGACCGTCACCGTTGTGGATGCGGAGGGACGATTCGTGCCTGATGCCACCGTGGAGTTTAAGGTCTACAACTATGCTGAGTTCTATACCGTAGGCAAGAAGCAGACCGATGCAATGGGATGCGCCTCGCTGACGGCTGGCAAGGGCGACATGATGGCCTGGGTGTCGAAAGACGGACACTGGACCATGCAGAAAGTATCGTTTGCCGAAGGACGCGACGTGACCATCGTACTTCCCCTCAACGGCCAACAGACTTCATCAACCGCCAAGCAAGACTTCGACCTCGTGCCACCGCCTGCAGACCCCACCCTACCCTATGTGTCGCCTGAGCAGCGCGAGGAGAACGACCGCCGCATGGCTGAGGAGGATGCCATCCGCCAAGCCTACGAGCGTACGATGCCCAACGAGGATTGGCGCGGCAACTACCGCACCATTCAGCAATTCCTCGCCGAGGCTCCCAACAAGGAGATGGCCGAGAAACTGCTGAGCGTCATATCCAAGAAGGACCTACGCGACATTTCTTTAGAGGTACTGAAAGACAATGAAGAGCGTGTGACCAACACCGACGACATCTTCTGCCGCTACGTGATGAACCCACGCGTGGAACTGGAATGGCTCACGCCCTACAAGCAGTTCTTCCGCCAGAAGATGGGAAAAATAAATAACATCGACAAGCTCATCAAGTGGACAAAGAAGAACATACGCATCGTGGACGGCCAAAACCCGTCGGGCTTGCGCCAACAGCCCATGAGCGTCTACCGCGACCGCGTGACCGACCGTTTGGGCCGCAACATCTTCTTCGTTTCTGTGGCCCGAAGCTTGGGCATGCCAGCACGCATCAATGAGGTGAACGGCAAACTTCAATACTATGCCACCGACAGGAAGGAATGGACCGACGTGGTGTTGGATAAGAAAGGAAAGAAGAAGGAAGAAATAGCTGGAACGAAAGACGGCCGTCTGCTGCTAAAATACACAGAGGCAGCCTATATCGACGACCCTAAATACTATATCCATTTCACCATCAGCAAGATAGAGAACGGAAAGTCAAAGCTGATGACCTTCCCCGAGGATGCCACCTACAAGAGTCTCTTTGAAAAGGGAGTAGACCTCGAGGCCGGCCACTACATGCTCATCACAGGCACCCGCATGGCCGACGGCAAGGTATTGGCCCATACCGAGCAGTTCGACATCCGCGGAGGAGAGACCACCACACTCCCCTTCACCATGCGCGAAGACAAAAACGACATACAGGTGATTGGAGCTCTCAATGCCGAAGACCTTTATCTGCCAAAAGGTGGCCAACAGCCGCAGAGCCTGCTCTCCACAACAGGTCGTGGATTCTACATCATCGGCATTATCGCCCCGAACCACGAGCCCACCAACCACACCCTGCGCGACATCAGCACCTACAAGGAACAATTTGAGCAGTGGGGACGAAGTATCATCCTGCTGACAGAGAATGAAAAAGATGCCGGCCGTTTCAACTACGCCGAATTCTCCGGCCTACCCTCAACGGTGGTGTGGGGTTCGGACATCGACGGTAGAATCAAACAGGAGATTGTGGAAGGAATGAAACTGAAGAGCCAGTCGTTGCCACTCTTCCTGGTTTGCGACACTTTCAACCGTGTGGTCTACATCCAACAGGGCTACACCATCAATATCGGTGAGCACTTGCTGAAGGTAACCAAGAAACTGTAATAGAAGGAATAAGGAGAGCGTGCCAAAAACACTTGTTGCCATTAGATAGCATTTGATGTTTTTGACACGCTCTTCTTTTTTTGTAATTTAGACTATCTTGAATCGGATGCGGAACGAATGCTGACCTTCGTCCCAGTTAGTGCCGAGCATCTCGAAGCGGCCTATCTGTGCCGTCGAGCGCACGTGCTTGCCGATACATGGACACACGTCGTAGTCACCGATGCGCACCAGACGGATGGTCTCGCTGGCATCTTCTGGCAGACGCTCCAGCGACAGCAGGGCATCAGGCGAACCAGGAGCAGCATCCATCATGATGCCTTCCAGCTCTGCCCGAGTCACGTATTCGAACGTCACATCCATATCTTCGGCTATCAGTTCGTTCATCTGCCGCTCTATCTCCTTCTCGGTCTTACGGTCGGGTTTCTGTTCCAGTGTATAGCTGATCTTGCTCTTCTTCCTTTCTATATGGGCATTGCGCGAACGCTCGCAACCGAACATGCGCACCATCAGCTGATTCAACAGATGCTCCGCCGTGTGTGCCGGCGGGAACTCGTCCTTGTTATGATCGTTCAAGAGGTAGTCTTCTGCCATGCGTCTGTCCCTTTTTCCATTACAATTATATTACCTGCACTCTCCGTCGCCGTAGATGAATGCCTGAGCGTTGCTCGTATAGTCGAACACCTCGTCGGGACGGAAGAAACGGTTCAGCTCAATGGCAGCGTTCTCCACAGAGTCGGAGGCATGCACAATGTTTTGCTGGTTGCTCATCGAGTAGTCGCCACGAATGGTGCCGGGAGCTGCCTCGCGGCCATTGGTGACACCTGCCATCTGGCGCACCACCATCACGGCATCGACACCCGTCAGCGCCAATGCCACCACGGGCGATGCCTGCATGGAAGCCTGCAACGAGGGGAAGAAAGGCCGATCGGCCAAGTGGGCATAGTGCTCGCGGAGCACCTCGTCGGTCAGTTGCATCATCTTCATGCCTGAGATACGCAGGCCGCGACGCTCAAAACGGTTCACAATTTCTCCAATCAGCTGGCGCTGTACGCAGCCGGGTTTCAACAATACTAATGTAGTCTGCATAATCATTTGCTATTTATAGGGTTATTACTAATTCTTAAATATCGTCATTCCGACGACGACGGGCGTTTGTGCGTTCGTTTAGCCCCAGGCGAGAGCACTACAGACTTGTACACTCGGCCATACCAAGGAGCTATGGTGAGGTGTAAGCTACCGTCGGGCTGCAAGTCGAAGTCGGTTTTCTCACCTGTCAGCAGGTCGATGGCAGAATGTTTGCCTGGAGTCATTTGCAGGAAGTCGAACGCATGAGCGGGTATATTCACATCTATCTCCAGCTCCTCGTCGGAGAAATTGGCTACAACAAGCAACAATTCCTTCCCGTGCTTGCGAAGGAATGCAAACTGACGATTGCCGATGTGCTGATTCACGTACATCAGGTCGAACGATTCACCCAGACTGACAGCCTTCTCTCTCTCTTTCAAAAGCAACACTTTCTGGTACTCCAGCATGAGGGATTTCTCCTCAGTGGTGAGTTTTCGACGGTTGAAATAGCCATGATCGATGCTTTCCAGATACCAGTAGTCGAAGATGGTGGTACGACCGTCGCGCCCGCTGAAACCTTCGTAGGCCATTCCACGTTCGCCAAACTCCTGTCCTGCATAGAGCATGAAAGGATTCTTGGCAAATAGCGCACTGACCAGCAGACCGGGTATTCCCTTCCGGGCATCGCGGGCAAAGAAGTCGGATGCGATGCGCTGCTCGTCGTGGTTCTCCAGGAAATAGAGCATATGGCCGAGAATATCGTCGGTCGACTGCCATTGCCAAGAGATATCGGCAGCACGTCGATAGCCGCAAGTGATGTCGCGGATGCAATCGTACATGCCAACCTTGTCGTAGAGATAGTCGAAGCCGGCGGCGATGTATTCGCGGTAGATAGCGGGATCGTAGATCTCGCCGATGAATATGAGTTGCGGATACTTGGCTTTCACTTGGGGAATGGCCCACTGCCAGAAGGCAACCGGCACCATAAACACCATGTCGCAACGGAAGCCGTCGACACCCTTCGATGCCCAGAAAAGCAGGATGTCGAGCATCTTCTGCCATGATGAAGGATAAGAGGTGAGTGCTGAGAGATGGGAGCTGAGAGGCGTTTCTCCCGCCATATAGTCCACACCATAGTTCAACTTCACCGTCTCATACCAGTCATTCTGGCTGGGTGAATTGCCGAAGCAGTCGTTGCCCGTAGCTTTGGCAGGAAACTCGTGGTAAGCCTCCTCGTTCTGGGAGGAGGAGAAGGCTGTCTCGGGACTCACGAACGGCTGCCCCACGCAATAATAAAAATTGTTTTCCAACGAGAATCCCATCTCGGGGTTGTCGTCCTCGCCCAAATCCTTGATACCCTTTGGCTTGGCGACACTGTGGTATTCACGCGCCACATGATTCGGCACAAAGTCGATGACGACCTTCATGCCAGCCTCGTGTGTCCGCTTCACGAGGGCTTCGAACTCCGCCATCCGATGGGCCACATCTTCGGCCAAGTCTGGGTCGACGTCGTAATAGTCGGCAATGGCATACGGCGAACCGGCTTTACCCTTCACGATGTCGGGATGCTGACGGGGTATGCCATAGGCCGAATAGTCGGTCTCTGTAGCGTGGCGGATAATGCCCGTATACCACACATGGGTGACACCCATATAACGGACAAAGCGCAACACCTTGTCATTGATGTCGTTCATCTTGGCAGACCCATTCTCCGCCAGCGTACCGCCGAAGATGTTTGCCTTCACCTTGTTCCCGAATAAGCGGGTAAACACCTGATATACAATCACGCTCTTCTCTTTTTTAAACTCCGTGGACGTTTACCTCGCGATTGATTTTCACAATCATTCCCTGAAGGGCTTTGCCTGGACCGCACTCCGTGAAGTCGTCTGCACCGTCGGCTATCATAGACTGCACACACTGCGTCCAACGCACAGGACTGGTCAGCTGGGCAATGAGGTTCTGCTTGATTTCCTCTGGCTGAGTGTGAGGCCGTCCGTCCACATTCTGATAGATGGGACACATCGGCTCGTGGAACTCGGTCTGCTCGATGGCTGCCTGCAGCTCATCCTTGGCGGGCTGCATCAGCGGCGAGTGGAAGGCGCCACCCACTTTCAGCGGCAGGGCACGCTTGGCTCCAGCCTCTTTCAGTTTGGCACATGCCTCGTTGATGGCCTCGATGTTGCCCGAAATAACGAGCTGTCCAGGATTGTTATAGTTGGCGGGAATGACGACATACCCCTCGCGGTTGATGGAAGCACAGATCTCCTCCACCTTCTCGTCGGCCAGGCCGATGATGGCAGCCATCGTCGAAGGAGCCATCTCGCAAGCTTTCTGCATGGCCATCGCACGAGCATAGACCAAGCGCAGACCGTCTTCAAACGACAGGGCACCCGAAACGACCAACGCAGAGAACTCTCCCAGCGAGTGTCCGGCCATCATCTGTGGCTTGTTCTCTTCAGGATTGTCAGACGGCGTAGCGAAAAGAGCCGTCAACACACTATGCAAGAAGACAGCGGGCTGGGTAACTTTCGTCTGCTTCAGCTCCTCGTCGGTACCTTCAAACATGATGTCTGTGATTCTGTAACCAAGTATTTCGTTGGCTTTCTCAAAGAGATCCTTTGCCAACGGATTGTTGTCGTAGAGGTCCTTACCCATACCTACGAACTGTGCTCCCTGTCCAGGGAAAACAAATGCTTTTGCCATAAAAAAAGTATAAATTGGTTTTTGTTTGCAAAAGTACACAAATTATTACGAATGCCGAAATAATGACAAATCATTTATTTTTCTTTAATAAATGAGGTGTCCTATTCATAGAAAAATCCCAGACATGTTCTGTCATGCCTGGGATTCCTATCGATTGTGCTTTACAGCGCAAAGTTAAGTCTTTATTCAGCGGCGGGAGCCTCTTCTGCTGTCTCCTCCTGAACGGGGGCTTCTTCAGCAGTCTCCTCTGCGGGAGCCTCAGCCTCTTCTTCCTTCGGAGCCTGCAGGGCTGCCTTAGCAGCGCGAAGCTCTTCAGCGTTCTCGGCAACAACAACCACGGGCACGTGTACCTCTACATCCTTGTGGAAGTGCACAACAGCCTCATACTCACCCACGTGCTTGGCATCACGCATGGTAACAATCTTGCGGTCGACCTCAATGCCCTTTTCAGCCAAAGCAGCAACAACCTGAGCCACACCTACGCTACCATAGGTGACACCCGTTGCACTAACCTTTGCGGCAATCTCCAGAGCCACGCCCTCAAACTGCTTGGCGCGCTCTTCGGCGGCAGCCTTCTGGGCAGCCAGCTTGTGAGCCTGCTGGCGCAGGTTCTCGGCGAGCACCTTCTTGGCAGAAGCCGTAGCCATGATGGCCTTACCCTGAGGAATCAGGTAGTTGCGGCCATAACCATTCTTCACGTTAACGATCTCGTTCTTGTAACCCAGACCGATAAT
>Ga0256407_10005147_pt1 | contig 21251 bp, 2 predicted proteins | sample RumenRJG_04DNA_FD_193489 | JGI IMG/M metagenome (GOLD analysis project Ga0256407, IMG submission 193489) | Bovine rumen microbial communities from Lethbridge, Alberta, Canada - RJG_04 | ecosystem: Host-associated > Mammals > Digestive system > Stomach > Rumen | place: Canada: Alberta | collected... | reverse complement strand
AAACATTCTCAGAAGCTTCCAAAAGTTTCGGATATATTTGATAAGGTGATAGCTATGATGGATTGTGATTTTAGAAGTATTGGAAAGTTTACATCGTTGAAGCCTGTTGATAGGGAAAGTGAAGGATATAAGAATATCATTTCCCCAATTGAAAATCTTTTAACTAGTCTTGTTGATAAAAATATGCTTGATAAAATTACAAAATTGTTGGGGTTATTTTTAGCAAATCTTGATTTATTTAAAGGTCAAGCAATAGAGAAATTATTTAAAGAAGTATTACCTAAAATGACAAATGGTAATTTCATGGTAGAGTTGGGTACAAAAATGTTATCAGGTGGAAAAGATGCGGTCATTGCTTGTATTATAGATAAACTTAATGTTGTCGATATTGTAAAAGAGGTTGTTAATACAAAAGAAATTTTTTATACTGTCTTAGCTATATTTATAGAGTGTTATACAAGTGCTTCTTTTTCGTCAATATATGACGAATTCAAGTCTAGTATTGGTATGCATTTAGAATTTAAAAAAAAATATAGGCCATTGTGCCAAAAACATGATGTTTCTGGTATATGTTCTTACTTTTTATGATAATGACAAAACAGCAGGTGTTTTGCAGGGAATGACAGAATATATGAATATATTTTTCTATTCCAGCAACTATTATCAAGACGTCGTGGTTTGTTATTGTAATTTTGCAAAAAATTATATTATTGGGTATCTTGCTGATAAGGTAGAAGCAGGTTCCTTTGTGCATAATTATGCTAAGGAGCTTTTAGGGTCGCTATTTGATTTATTGCCTGTGTTATTCTATGGTAAAGATTACGCCTCAATGAATGTTTATAATAATGAAAGTGATGATGGCATGGAGGACGGAGAAAATAATGATATTGATATTGTGGGTGTTCAATGTTATCATGACAACTTAAAGAGTCGTAATTGGAAGGAAATGGTAAGTGAACGTAAGAACAATAATATTAACATCGGTGTAGAGAGGTTGTTTGATGATAAAAATGATGTTTCAAAGGATCGTACGTATAATAGCTTGGTTATAAAGAAAGCTAAGAATAATAAATATAGCATTACAATAAATGGCGATATTGTTATAGATACTGCAAGAGAGATAGAGGGACAACATCATAAGAAGGTGCAATTTTATATTAACGATAATGATGTCGTGGAGACAATTAAGAAGTATAAAACTAGGGTGTCTTTTGATGATGGCGTTACACCTGAGAAGTATATATTAGCGTTTGTGGTTAAGCCTAAGAGTAATGTTTTAATTTATTGTGAAGATGGGAGTAGTGTAAGTGTATCGGATGAAAGCATGTCTTATTATGGTTTATTTCAAGATAATACTGCTTTAGATATAAAGATATTAGGGAGTGGTAGTGAGATAAAGAATATGAATTCTATGTTTCGAGATTGTAAAAGTTTAAAGAATCTGGATTTATCTAATTTGCTTACTGACAATGTAACTGATGTGGGGTATATGTTCTCAGGATGTAGTAGTCTTGTGTTTTTAGATTTTTCTAATTTGAGTGTAGCTAATATGCATAATGAGTTTAAGATGTTCGATGGGGCAAATAAGAATGGAGAAATACGTATCTGTTGTAATGGTGAGGCGTGGAAGTATTTAATAAACGGACAGTATAAGAAAGTAGAAAAGAAAGAAGAAGAAAAAGAAGGATTAGAAGAAGAAGCCGAAGCAGGAGGTGTGCAAGTAATAGTTACACATCCAGTAGTGCAATATAGTTCGCAATATCTTACTGTTGAGATAGCTGGGAATAGTAATATTAACGAAAAGATGAATGGCAATAAAAAAATTGAATTTATTAATAAAGATTACAAAAAATCTGGAAAGAATTTTGAAAAAAACACAATTACCGATCCAGATATCAACAATCGAGTGAGAAAAAATCATATTTCTCCTTCTGTCGAACATTATGTATTCCTATGTGAATATGATAATAACAACGAGAGTCATAAAGCCTTAAGGGATTCTTTATTAGATAAGAAATGTAAGGTGTCGGTTAAGAATTTAGATTTGGAGCAAAATAATAACGAAGAAGATGACGTATTTTACATGGCAGATGAGGACGTGTGTTATCTTTTTGCCTTGGTGGCTTTGGATATTAAGTTGTCCGGTGGAGGAACAATGCATAAGGAATATTTCGTCTATTGTCCAAATGCTGATAATAAAGCTAATCGCGATGGCGAGTTTTATGGTTTATTTCAATGTAGTGAAGCTACAGAAATAGAAATTTTAAGTTGTGGAAATCGCTTATGGGATATGAGTGGTATGTTTTTTCAATGTATAAATTTAAAAAAACTAGATTTGGGAAATTTAATAACTAATAGAGTTGAATATATGAGTTATATGTTTTCTAAATGTAGTAGTTTAAAAGAGTTAGATTTATCTAAATTAGAGATTAGTAATGTTAGAAATATGAGTGATATTTTTGAAGGCTGTAGTAGTTTAGAAAGTCTTAATTTGTCTAATTGGAATACTAGGAATGTTGTAAATATGAAAAATATGTTCGCTAACTGTAGTAGTTTACCAAGTCTAGATTTATCTAATTTTAATACTAGTGAAGTTACAAATATGAGTGGTATGTTTTCTGGCTGTAGTAGTTTAACAAGTCTTAATTTGTCTAATTGGAATACTGAAAAGGTTGACAATATGGGTTGTATGTTTCAGGACTGTACCGGTTTAACAAGTCTAGATTTATCTAGTTTTGATCCTTCAAGTTGCAACGATGTGGGATATATGTTTTCTGGATGTAGTAAATTAGTATTATTAAATTTATCTAGATTTAATAATTTGTGGGGTAATTATGTAAATACGGATAATATGTTTGACGGTGTTATGCCAAATCGTAATGCTATTGAGTATAATTTTATATTAAATAAGTCAATTATTAAAGCGTTTACGGATTACTGTGAGGCTTGTAATCTAGAGTTAGAGTATAATGTAAACGATGAGGTTATTGTGTGGTATGCGAAAAGTGTTGTTGGTGCGGATAAGGTGGTTATATCGCCAGTGGAGGACCATGATAGGATGCTTAGTTGTTGGTTATGTTTTAATGGTATTAATGATTTTAGGAATTATATCTCAGAGAGGAATGGTGATATTGTTTACAATGTAGTCATAAATGGAAACGAGGTTAAATATGATCCTATGTTTTTTGATGGGGATGAAGATTATGGTTACGTAAAACCTAAGTTGTTAGAGAAGGTATTGACGACGTTGTTATTGAAGAATTTCTATTGTAATCGTTCCAAGGATAGGGGATATAGCGATATAAGACAACATTTGAAAGAGGATGTTGGCATATGTTTAAATATGATAAAATTAGTTGACGATTACGACATAAACGCGTTGCCATATGATGAATACCTTACTATGCTTCTTTATATGATGCGTAAAGAAATAGGTAGGTATGGTACATGTAATAATGTTCCTATGTATAATCCCGAACAAGTTGTAGGTGGTTATTACCAGCCAAATAGTTTAGCAGATGAGAAAGGTGAAGATGAGGATGTTAAGGACGGTGGAGAGGGTTATATAGGAGAGGTTAGTGCCGGAGGAAAGGTTACTACTCCAGAGGTCAAATGCAAGGATACAAAAGATGTGCAGGTGGTATTACAGGGAACGAGATATACATTACAGCATCCTGGCAATATACAACAGGAAGATAATAGAGACTTTGTGAATTATGACGTATGCAATAGTAATTTCATTGATGATGTGCGTGTGTATGGTATTGACCAGAATTTATATCGTCGCTTTAAGGGTCTTGTTTATAATAAAAATGAAGAGTTTAGTGTGAAGGTATTTGATGAATCAGGATCAACATCATACATTCTGGCAATTGTATTAATGAGGGATACTTATAGTGGCAAGGACTATTATAACTTATTTTACTGTAGATATGCTAATAGTGTTCCCTTAGCAGCTGGTCAGATATTATATATTATTAATTCTGTTGCTGACAAGGCAGGGGTATTTTTCTGTAATGATAGTATTGTTGAGTTTATACTTCTTGATTCTGGGAAAGATTTGAGCAGCGTGGAGAAGATGTTTGCAGTATGTCCTAATTTAGAAGAGGTTGATTTTTCGAGATGTAAGGCTATTGCTATTACTGATATGTTTTGTATGTTGGCATTTTGTGGTAAGTTGAAAAGAGTAGATTTATCGCATCTTGCAACATGTAAATATAATATGAGTCAAGCAGTAGATGTAGGATTGCAGTTTGTGAATCATAAACCAGATAGTTTTTATTTCGGAATAACACTCATTTGTCCTATGGATTTTTTATATTCTTTCTTTATGGCTTGTTGTCGTAATGTCCCATCATCCATTTTAGAACCATCTAAGATAGACGCTGATTTATATCAGTATAATAAAAATTATATTCAGTATAAATATACTGAGAATAAGAATAAGGTGTATAATGTAAAGCTTAAAATCCGTGAAACCACAGAATTTGACGCATTATTGTATACAGGTACGAGGTTAATATTTCATATGCAAAGTTCTACGAAACTTGCAGAATATTTCTTAAAATGCAAGGAAAAGAGAGAGGAAGACAGGTGGCATGAGGTTTTCTATAAAATCAGTGATATGGACGTGGCGTATAATAGCAATGGTAAAGGTATAAGTTCCGTGGTGTTTGATACTACTTCTGGAACGGGCGACGAGTGTTTATTCTCTGTGAAAGTAAGCGACCAAAAAGAGCTTGTCCCTATAGCAAATATGGAAAGTGCCAATTTTATTAATTCGCAAAAGCTTTCTGATGTTTGTAAACAATGTATTAATTTTGAGGGCGTGACGTTGTATGTAGCAGATATTGACAAAGAGCATTTAGGGGATATACAGTATTTGATTGACAACAAAGTAGATTACTTTATTAAATATAAAGACAAGAATAATAATCCGGATAAGTATGCTTGTTTTGATAATACCGATGAGGGTTTTATTGTAGCTTTTGTGACAGTTGATAAATCGCTTAGTGGTTTTTCGATTAAAAATAATAAACATGGTAACATGGCACATGTATTATGTTTTTATAGAATCTCAAGTAACGACTGTAAGCATAAGGGGCTGTTTGATATTTTTCTGGATAAAAATATGGTAATGAAGATAGAGATAATAGGATGTAGTGATGGCGTAGCGTTGTCTGGGGAAAAACTGTTCGCAGGGTTTGGGAATTTACAAGAGCTAGACGTGAAGAGGCTTAGCACTAGTAAAGTTACAGATATGCGTAATATGTTTCAGGACTGTAGTAGTTTAACAAGTCTTAATTTATCTAATTTTAAGACTGATAACGTTACAAATATGAGTTGGATGTTTGGGGGGTGTAATAGTTTAACAAGTCTAGATTTAAAGAATTTTAATACTAATCAAGTGAACAATATGCGTTATATGTTCTCTGACTGTAAAAGTTTAACAAGTCTAGATGTATCTAATTTTAATACTGATAACGTTACAGATATGCGTAATATATTTTCTAACTGTAGTAGTTTAACAAGTCTTAATTTATCTAATTGGAATTTGTATGAAGTTAAGCAAAATTTTATGGACCGTATGTTTTATAACTGTAGTAATCTATTAACTTTGCATGTAGGGTTTTTACCTTATAAGAATGGAGAAGGCAACAATCCATACTCCCCAAAACAAGTATTCAGCGGGTGTAAAGATGTGCTTATGATTATTGGTAAAGGAGGGAATGTATACCATGGAGAAAATGAATTTTTAGATCGTAAAGAAGGTCAAGGCTATGTGTTGGATAACAACAACAATGGTATTTCCGTTGACACGGTAATATTACGCTGTGAGGTAAAAAGTCTTCATAATAAATCTGTAAAAGAATATAATTTTATTTATAATAGTGATGGCAGGGAGAAGTCTCAAAAATGTTTAGAATATAAAGACGGATATTTTTCTGATGCTGACAAAATTGATATATTGAACAAAAACGCTCTATTAGGTTGCGTAAGTAGGAATGATTTTTTTTATGTCGATCTTGGAGATGATTCTGAACCAATAAACAACAATGATTTTGTAGACTTTTTAAAAAAAAAACCTGAATTAAAACTCTTTTATTCAGACCAAAAAAACTCTACTGAGAAAAAACCTATACCAGATTATGTCTTCGCGTTGTGTTGTGCGAGTGTGAGTGAAATAGGATCGCAAAGATATTTTTTAGTTTTGTGTTTTGGTGCTGTGGGTTTGTTTTATAATTGTGATAGCTTGGTAAATGTAGAAATATTAAATTGTGGAAGTGGAATCACAGATATGAGTAGGATGTTCCGTTGTGAAAATTTACAAGTCATAAAGTTTATTAATGTTAATACTAAGAATGTTACAAATATGAGTTGGATGTTTTGTGATTCGAGTATCGAAGGATGTTTAAAAACAATAGAAGGGTTAGAGAAGTTTAATACTAGTAAAGTTAGGGATATGAGTTATATGTTTAATAACTGTAAAAGGTTAAAAGAAATAGATGTTTCTACTTTTGACACTAAGAATGTTTTATATATGGATTCTATATTTTATTGCTGTTCCGGCTTGGAGAAGTTGGATTTATCGAATTTTAGTACTCGAAGTATTGTATCGATGGATCATATGTTTTTCGGTACAGAAGTGAGTGCTATGTTAGATTTATCTAGTTTTAATGTTTCTCAAACATACTACATCATGGGAGATCATGACTCCCTCCCTGATGTTAAATCAATAAATAATTATGCATATGATATACAAAAAGGCGGACAAAAAGGTGTGTTGTTGAATGATACATTTGTTGATCACATTGGCTCTCAATATGGTAAGGATGGGAAAGATGTTAACTATTTTAAAATTGCTCCTCAAGCAATTAAGTCTTATAATGTTGATCCTGCTGTTGGATTTGCTTTAGGTACTAATATTGGTGGTAATATGCTAGAGTGTTATTACAACTATTATGACTATATGAATGTTAATGGCAAAGGAGTCTTGTCTGGGGTATTAAGTTTTTTTTTAAATAAAAATAAGAAGAAGACAGTTAGTAGGGAATTGTATGAGAAATCAAAACCTAGGTATATGATGTCAAGACGTGATTTTTTGGATAAAAGTTTTTTGGTGTGGTTGTTTTTGGTGCGTTCTGGAAATTGGAATATATATCATGATGTTGTATTGGAAGGGTTCGATATAGATAAAATAAAGTAAGGTACAAAGGACGTGTGGGATAATAGGTATATGTATTGTATTTCTTCTTGGTTGGGGGGGTAGAAACTGTTTTTTTAAAAATATAACATCATATAGTATTTTTATTTGTATATTTTTGATATAAAATTTTAAAGCAACATGAGAAAGAATATATATTTATTACTGGCTCCGTATGTTTTTTTTGTGACGTTTCTGTGTTGCTGTGATAATAATAACGTCAAGAATGAAAAAGTGCTGGAAGGTATTTCTCAGGACCTATTGAAGGAAACGTATCCTACTGATATTGTGGTGGGGAGTGTTGGTAAAAATACGCAACGATGTCTAGATTCTAAGTTAGGGCAAAAGGTCTTGAATTATTATTCCCCAGGAGGCGGTGTTGAAGAAAATGACAAGAAAGCGTTATTTAAATATTTAGATGGTGCATTGAAGCAACATTATTGTAATGACAATGGTGATGCAGCAAGGAAGAAGTTCTTAGATGATGTTTCCTCGGATGAGATGTACCAAGACATAAGGAAGGATGTGGCTACTTTTCTATTACAGCCCGAAATAGAAAAAATGATACAGGAGTTAGATGGTATTAAAATACCAAATTATGATATTAATAATACAATTTTGTATAATGAGCAGTTAGTAAAGATAAAGTCACAGTTACGTGCAAAAGTAAAAGAGTTCATTGTAACAACAAAGAAGAAATATGGTTTGGGTGTTGAGTCGGAAGAAGAATTAGATGCCATGATAAATGATGTTATCAATGGTGCAGAAAAATATAAGATTGAAGAAAAAAAAATAGATGAGAAAAAAGAAGAAGATAAGAAAGTAGAAGATAAGAAAGAAGAGGAGAAAAAAGTAGAAGAGGGAAAAGAAGAGCAGAAAAAAGAAGAGAAAAGAATCTCTCAAATAAGGTCGAGATATAAGGCCTCTACATTAGTTAATATTTTTGAAAAAATAGAAAAAGATAGGAAGAAAGCTGAAGAGGAAGCTAAGAAAAAAGCTGAAAAAGAAGAAGCTAAGAAAAAAGCTGAAGAAGAAGAAGCTAAGAAAAAAGCAGAAGAAGAAGAAGCTAAGAAAAAAGCAGAAGAAGAGAAAAAAGAGGAGAATGATGATTTGATGCGTATTGTTTTATGTAAACAAAATGTTGTGGGTGCTGATGTTAATGATAAGGAAAAATATAAGATAGAAGAGAAAAAAAAAGGAGATAATAAGGAAGGTATTATTTTAACACAAATAGTTGGTAACGACGGGAAAATAGATGGTGTTCAGGTTGTAAATAGCAATTATGATAAGAATGTTTATTATGCGGAATACGATTACTTACTACACGATGTATTTTTAAATAATTGTCGTAAAAATAATAATTTCATTTTAATTGGTTTAAATAATGTCGCATTAGGTGCTTACATGTTTTCATTGGTATGCATAGGTGTTGTAAGGTATTTAGTCTTGTGTTTTAAAGAGGATACGGAAGTAGGCGTAGAAGTATCATTTACAAATAGTGAAGCTACAGAAATAGAAATTTTAAGCTGTGGGAATAATATTACAAATATGCGTTGGATGTTTTATAACTGTAGGAAATTAACAGATCTTAATTTGTATAAATTAGATACTACTAAAGTTATAAATATGGAATCTATGTTTGCTAACTGTAAAAGTTTAAAAAGTCTAGATTTATCTAATTTTAAGACTAATAAAGTTAAAGATATGCGTTGGATGTTTGAGAACTGTAGTAGTTTAAAAAGTCTTAATTTATCTAATTTTAATACTAGTAATGTTATATATATGCAGGGTATGTTTGGGAACTGTAGTAGTTTAGAAAGTCTTAATTTATATAGTTTTGTTATTAAAGTAGATGCTAATATAATAAATATGTTTGATTCTATTTCTGCACAATTGAATATTAGACTTTCACCAAGTCTTCTTCGTAAGTTAAAAGACTTCGACAGAAGCGGTATTAATATAGTAGAAGCGAAAAAAGAAGTAAATATCATCTCTGGTAAAATCTATAGATGCTTTGTTAAGAAAAAAATAATAGAAGATATTGAAGAAGAAGAAGCAGAATCCATCGTTTTACGTAAGCAACAGGATGAGAATGTTAATGTTAATGTTGATGATAATGATAATGTAACATACGATATTAAAGAGTATAAAGGAGAGGTGGAAAAAGAAGGAGATATTGTTTTAACAAAAATAGACCCTGCCGGAAAAATAGATGGTCGCAATGTTGTGCATGAAAATCATAGTGGTAGCGTTTATTATGTACAATACGATGGCTCCATACACGATGTATTGGTAAATGGAAATAACAATGTCATTTTAAATGGTTTAGATGGTAAGCAATTGGATGCTTATGTGTTTTCATTGGTATTGGTAGATGGTGTGGTATATTTAATTTTGTGTTTTGATGCGAATACAAAAGAAGAATGTGGGTTATTTGCAGTGAGTGAAGCTATAGGAATAGGAATTTTAAGTTGCGGAAGTAATATAAAAAATATGGGTTATATGTTTAATGAATGCCAAGGATTGGTATTCGTAGATTTATCTGGGTTGAGTACTACTAATGTTACAAATATGAATTGGATGTTTAATAACTGTAGTAGTTTAACAAGTCTTAATTTATCTAATTTTAAGACTGATAACGTTACAAATATGAGTGAGATGTTTGCGGACTGTAGTAGTTTAACAAGTCTTAATTTATCTAATTTTGATACTAAAAACGTTACAAATATGGGTGAGATGTTTTTTAACTGTACCGGTTTAACAAGTCTAGATTTATCTAATTTTAATACTGAAAATGTCACAGATATGAGTTGGATGTTTTATGGATGTAGTAGTTTAACAACGCTTAATTTATCTAATTTTGTTACTAAAAACGTTACAAATATGGGTGGTATGTTTTATAAATGTAGGAAATTAACAGATCTTAATTTGTATAAATTAGATACTACTAAAGTTACAAATATGGAATCTATGTTTCATAACTGTGAAAGTTTAAAAAGTCTAGATTTAACTAATTTTAATACTTCGCAAGTTGAAAATATGAGTTATATGTTTTATAACTGTACTAGTTTAAAAGATTTAAATTTATCTAATTGGGATACTAGCGCAGTTACAAATATGAGTTATATGTTTGCTGGGTGTTCGTTTTTTAGTTCTTTAAGATGCGACAATTTTTCTCCTGCTTCACTTCAAAAAGCTATAGATCTTTTTACAGGAATTGTTTATGTCCAATGTTTTATGGTGTCTGGTGTGTTTTTAAATTTCTTAATACAACGAGGTAAAAGCTCTCTGGGAGAGGATTATATTAATGTCCAAGTGTCGTTATCGTGTGGTGATAGTGAAATGTTGAAGTATAGTGAAGAAAATATGCAAAAATATATATGTAAAGATCCTGTGATGAAGGAGGACATTGTTTATATGTGTGAGATTTATTGGGGAAAGAAAAATTTTGATAAAGACGGTAGTATTGGTAAACACTTGGATAGTCTTCCCTGTATTAAGAATATAATGCAATCCTATTGGCAAGGTGGTGATTATGAAAATAACAGGGTAATAGTACATAAGGAATTGTGGGATGTGTCTGAATTATTGAAAAAGTTATTAATTGTTATGTTGTTAAGGAATTTATATTGTAGCATGTCTACTAATAACGATTATAATTCTTTATTGAAACATGATATGCGTAACGATATCATAATGTGTGTTAACGGTATGAAATTAATAAACAATGGTAGTTATTGTAACGATGCCTATGTGGAATATTTGACAATGTTTTTGTATATGAAATTAAAAAATACACTTTGTTCCTTGTATGGTAATAACGTAATAGAAAATAACGATAAAAAGTTTGAAGAGAATAAAGAAGAAGAGAAAAAAGAAGCTAAGAAAAAAGCAGCAGCAGAAGAAGAAGAGAATAAAGAAGAAGAGCAAAACAAAAAGCTATTGAAAATACAAGCAAATTACAGAGGCTACATAAGTCGGCAGAAATTTAAAAAAGCAGCAGCAGAGAAAATTAAAAAAGAAAAGCAAAATAATGAGGAAGAAGAAAAGGAAGAAGAAGAAGAAGATGATGATAATCATATAAGCACATCTGTTAAAAAAAAGTTGAAAAAAAATAGCTTTTCGGACTTTCCAAATATTACAAATCAAGGTAGCTGTAAAAAATTGAAAGTAAAGAAGAAGAAAGTACAAAATAAAGAAATTAAAAAAGAAGCTAAGAAAAAAGCAGAAGAAGATAATAAAGAAGAAGAGAGAGACTTTTTAGATGATTTTATCAAAGAAGATGCTACTGCATTTTCCTTGCATGATGAAATTATATACAATTCCTATTTTTGTAATGATGTATATTTGCGTCATATTGGCTCTGATATAAATATTGATGATATACGTTCTTCTAGACAAAATAAGTCCAAGTTGAATACTGAGGGGACGTATATTATTGCTTTGGTGTTTGTTGGTGGCAAATGGTATCAGATTTACTGTAGGAATGCTAATAGCAAGCGTATACCTAAGGGAGGAGGTTATGTGGACAATCACATTGTCAGTTTTAACGATCAATATTACACTAACGATTATGTACTTAATAACTCTAATCAAAAACAAGATGATATTTCAAGTGCTCAAATGTTAGGGGAGGAGTATGGTGTCTATGGTTTATTTGGCGGTAGTACAGCTACCAGGATAGAGATATTACAGGTTGGTACTAAGGTCGAGGACATAGAAAACATGTTTAAAAATTGTGATAAGTTAGAGTTTTTAGATTTGTCCGGTTTTATATATTATGATGCTATATTAAAATTCACCAATATATTTTGTGGAGCGTTTTCTTTGGAAAAAGATATATTATTAAGAGCTAATGTCGGATTTATAAGTGTGAATTTGAACAATAACAACATAAGCATATCAAAAGACTCAAGTCGTCAAGTGAGAAGTGTGTTAGCAAACAAATCTTCTTATGCAATATGTGATTTAAAGATAAGGAGAACATACATTGACAACAAAGATGAGAATGTGTATGTAGGAGGAGGAAGTAATAAATTAATGATTATAAGTGCCAATAGAAGTAATAATTGCTCGTGTTATGTGAGTATTGGTGGAAAATATGTTAACGAAGAAGAAAATCTCACTAATAAAATAGTTGATGATAAGGTTCTTATAGTTTTGCCGGGAGGACAAAATAAAGATACTATAATTTTATCCTATGGTGAGATGACACAGGAGATAGAGTGTAAGGAATATAATTTTGATACATTTGTTAATGAAGATTTTGAGTCTATTGTAAAAGTATTTTGTATAAATTGTGTTAAGTCACGGGTAGGAAAGATAGGTTTTTATGAAATAAGTGATGATAGTTTGTGGGATAAGCTTGAGGATTATGAAGTGCATAATAATCCACAATACGATAGCGATCCTATAGTAAGTAAATCAAAAAAAAACTCCCGCATAAGACAGCATGTAGTCAGTAATAGAATACATAATAAGACACATATTTTAATACGTGCTAAATTATATGACGATGTGAAACAAGAGGAACGTCGTTATATTATATATTGTGAAAATGCGAATAGTGTTGTTGTTAATAGTAAAGTATTTGGTTTGTTCGAAGGTAGCAGAGCAGTAGAAATAAAGGTATTAAGTTGTGGAACAGATATAACGGATACAAGAAAGATGTTTTATAACTGTAAAAATTTAAAAATGCTAGATTTGAGTTGTCTTTTGTTATGGCATATGAATGATTATGTAGATATGTTTAAATATGTTTTTGGGGATGGTGATTTTCATTTTCAATTGGTTGGTGATAAAAAGAAATGTATTTTTATATTTAATACTACCTTGTTGGCTCCTGTTAATGATGTAAAAATATATTTAAATGTAGCCCCAGAATTTATTCACACTGAAAAAGAACATGCTAATGCTGGGAGGGTATTTGCGTATATGTTCATCTATGGCCAAGGGGATGAAAAAAACGAAAGAGTGTTGCATTGGGAAGTAAAATCTCCTGAAAAACGTATACCAAATGATATTGTATTAAGTATTCCAAGCCTTGGGGATGAGGGGAAAGAAGGTATAAAGTTAACGCCATATACACATTTTGAAGGTTCAGATAAAGTAAATGCGGAATTTAGTAAAAATACGTATTATGCTTTGTTGAAAGAAGGAGATGAGCTGTTGCATCACATCAGGGACGATGGGAATGGTGTGCATATGTTTTATCTTTCGAAAGATGGGGAGAGTGTACGTGTAGGGAATGATGGTGGACATATACTTGCCTTGGTTACTTATTATATTGATTCTAAAAAAGAAAAAGAAAAAGAAAATAAAGAAGGTAATGAAAGTGCTAGTATTTTGAATAGTTTGTTTTCGTTTCTTTCATCTTCTAAAGGCTCAGAGCCAGAGCTAAAGCCAAAAGTTGACAAATCTAAGATTAATTTGCTTATCTATTGTATAGGTGCTAATAGCAGGGTAGTGAAAGATGATGATAAAAACGGCTATAATGTTTCTTGTGTTGGTTTGTTCCAGGGTGGCGATGCTACAGAGATAAAAATTTTAAGTTGTGGGGATAATATTATAAATATGCGTAATATGTTTTATAACTGTAAAAGTTTAACAAGTTTAGATGTTTCTAATCTTAACACCAAGAACGTTAAAAATATGAGTGATATGTTTTTTAACTGTAGTAGTTTAGAAAGTTTAGATTTATCTAATTTTAATACTCGTAACGTTACAACTATGGAAAATATGTTTTCTAACTGTGAAAGTTTAAAAAGTATAGATTTATCTCATTTTAACACTATGAGTATTAAAAATGTGAAAGGTATGTTTAGGAAGTGTTCGAAGTTAATAAGGTTGAATTTATATAATTTTAATATTTGTAATCATAAGTTACTATATGACATGTTCGTAGGATGGGAAGGTGAGCAAGGTGTAGAGATTATTTGTTCTCATGAAATGAAGGCTTCTTTCGAGAAAATGTGTTATGAGATAGAAGATAAAAATAAAGATGAAGAAGCTAAGAAAAAAGAAGAAGAAAGAAAGAGAAAAGAAGAGGAAGAAAGGATTAAAAAAGAAGAAGAAGAAAGGAAGAGAAAAGAAGAAGAAGATAAAAAGAAAGCAGCAGCAGCAGAAGAAGAAGCTAAGAAGAAAGCAGCAGAAGCTAAGAAGAAAGAAATAAAAAAAAAGAGAAATTTTACTCTTGTAAAAAAAAGTAAAGACATGTGTCGTTATGATACGTCTCATATAGGTGGTGATGTGTGTAGTTTTAGTTTTTATAACAAAAACAAAGAAGGGAGATATAGTATGAAGCACAACACTATGAGTCCTAATATGACAGTGTCGATATATCGTGCGTCGAGAATTTGTAAAATTAAAATTGGAGCTAATATTTTCTATTTAGAGAGGGAAGATTGTCGAAGTGGTATATTTAAGAAAAAAATAGATGATAATGAATATGCTACCATCAAGCGTTTTTTTGATAATAATATTGTTAGCTGTGATATGATATGTGCTTTGGTAGTTGAGACTCTGGAGAATGGTGATAGGATACTTTTATTTATCCGATTCCGTGGTGAAAGTATGGAATTTGCATCTATTAGTAACCTTATTATTGAGGAAATAGAATTTTTAATATATACTCCAGTGAAGGAAGAATATATATGGCGTATGTTCTCAGAATATTATAAATCACTAAAAAATAGTTTGAAAAAAATATGTTTCAACTTATGTAATATGCAAGTTTCTGAAGATTTATGTAGTTTTTTATTATGTTTTTTTCAGGTAGGATTGGTGTCTTTAAAATGTAAATATAAAAAATGTGTAAATGAAAACTTTAAAATAGGGGTAGAACGTGAAAATGGAAACTTTATAATAGAGATAGAACGTGAAAATGAAAACTTTATAATAGAGATAGAACGTGAAAATGAAAACGTGAGTATTGATCATTTATTTAAATACATACAAAAATATAATGAGTATTTGTCTTGTTATAAACAAATGTCCGCAGTAGGTAACGTACAACAACAAAATAATAATGTTGGTAATAATGTAACTGTGCATATTACTGGTAATTTGTTACAATGTTACATTGATGGAAATGTTTTACTAATAGACAAATCTAATGATGATCTTGGTCAGGATGTTGTATCTATATTACCACAAGGTTCTATCGAGTATGATAGAATTTATACTGTGACAATGCATCCTGATTTTAATGAAGAAAATAAATTGAAGTGTTATTATATTGATAGTGTAAAATGTCGTCATGAGTCATGTGAGGTGCGCAATAAAATAAAAATAACGCAGAAATGCGATAATAAAGAAGGTGTTAATGAGGTGATTATTACATATAATGATGGCAATGAAGTTGTAGATGTTAATTTGCAAGATACGACGAAAGATGGCACGCAAGAGTTAATAGCACCTTATAGTACTGATAAAAATGTGTTTTTTGTGGAAATTAATAATAATAATAAAGGTCTTAAGAAGATCATAGACTACATTACCGAGAGCAATGAGGAGATTATATTGGAGAATAACAATGGTTATCTTTTTGCAATAGTGAATGTACGTCAAGTTGGTAATGTAGATAAGCGATATCTTGTTTATTATAAAAATGCTAATAGTATAAATGATAAAAAAGGTGGCTATTATTACGGTGTGTTCCAATGTAGCAGAGCTAACGAAATAAAAATAATACGTTGCGGGGATGGTATATTTAATATGCATAAAATGTTTGCTGACTGTACAAATTTACAAGTTTTAAATTTAGAGAAATTAAAAACTAAAAACGCTATAGATATGAGTTATATGTTCTATCGTTGTGAGTCGTTATCAGGTGAGTTACGATTAAATCACTTCATATCTAATCATGTTGTATATATGAGTTGGATGTTTGCTGGGTGTAAAAATTTAAGAAAAATAGATGTGTCTAGTTTTAATACTTCTAATGTTATAAATATGGCATATATGTTTTCAGGGTGTATTTATTTGACTGAAGTAAATGTCTCTGGTTTTAATACTCGTAATGTCACAGATATGAGTTGGATGTTTTATGACTGTATTAGTTTAGAAAAATTAGATTTATCTAATTTTAATACTACCCAAGTCACAAATATGGAAAAGATGTTCGCAGAGTGTACAAACTTAACATATTTGAACTTATCATATTTTGTTATTAACAATGTGAATAATGATGAAATGTTTAGTGATTGCTTTAAAGACGGATCCCGAGTAGAAATCATATGTCAGCGTTCTGTGTTAAGAGACATAGCAATGATATTAGATATTGGAGAGAATGATTACAATGTCATCATGCATAGTGTCGGAAATATAGCTATTGCGCAGAATGTAATAACATTTTCATTTTATAAAAAAGTTAAAGATAACGTAAGAGAAGATGATGGCGGAAATAAGGGTATGTTTTCTTCGTATAAATGTGATATTGTGAACCAAAATATTAACATGGGACTACATTATAGTGCCTATCGTCTGTTCTTAAGTGATAGTTTTGTTGGCCCTGTGTTGGAATATTATAATTTAATGAATGCTATGCAGAATAGTAAGTTGTCTTCTTATATCTATGCGAATATTAAGGCATAAAGGAGATGTTATATTTTTATGTAACTATTTTTTTAAAAATATAACATCATATAATATTTTGATTCGTATATATGTGATATAGAATTATAAAGTAACATGAGAAAGAATATTTATTTATTATTGTTTTCGTATGTTTTCTTTGTGACGTTTCTTTACGGCTGTGGTGGAAGTGATGATAAAGTCGACGTTAGCAAAATAATGATGTGCAAGCCGGAAAGAGATGACGTCATTGACAAGGTGGTTGATGCCACTTCTGATACTCTGGTAGATGATTTTCCGAGTTTCGTTGAGACTCTGCCTGATGGAGAAGTGAAGAATATATCCAAGCATTATATTGGGAAATCTAAAGAGCCTTTTCCTGCTGTAAATAGTTTAAGGAATTTTGTTAATAGTTTTGTTAAGTCTTCACAGCGTAATATTTCTGGTGTGAAAAAAGGACTCATGAATACGATATCTTCTGATCCGTTGTTTATGAAAACAAAAAATGACTTTAAGAATTTTCAGAAGAAGAAAGAAGTTGGGCAATTACAAAAGAGCATAAAGGATAACATGTACAAAATACATTTAGCCGGTAATGACACAACTGGTGAGGCAGTGAAAACGTTATTACATGATATTACTGAGAAGAACGATCTTGTAAAGAATATACGATCTAATAGGTTTTTAAGATGTAAATATGATGAAGTTATTGATGATATATCTTCGGGGAAGTTTGTAACAGATAAGGGAGCTTATTCTGGGGAAGAAAGCATAAGTGGCTATGTATCACATACTAAAAGAGAAGATAACGTAGATAATATATTGAAGTATGGAAAACAATATAATGAAGGTATTGATGTTTATCCAAAACGTTATAGCGATAACGTAAAAGCATATAAGGACGCTAGTTTGGTGCAGGCTAAGACTGTGGACGTTGAAGTTAGTAAGGATTCGTTTAAAGTAAATGGTGTCTTTCGTTTAGGTTCATCATCTGGTAGTTGTAAAGATATCGTAAATAAAAATTATTCTCAGGGTGGTAATTTGTTGTTTTATGATTTTAACGATGAGGAAGAGAAGGATTTTAATGTGTTAAAGTTGCTAAAAGACTGTAAATCTGTAAACGTTAAAGATATATATTCTGTAAAAGTGGAGGATGAAGATAAAAAATATAGTTCAAACATTGAGGATGAAAATAAAAAATCTAGTTCAAGCAGTGAAGATGAAGCTTTTAGTTTCAGCAGTGAAAATGAATGTAGTTCAGAAATTAAATGTGCTGAAGAGAAAGATGATAGTTCAGAAATTAAAGTCGAAAGTAAAGATAAAGATTCTGATGCACACGTTTTGGCATTGGTATGTGTATGTAAGCCAGCAGTATTAAATACTGAAGAAGAGGTCGTAGATAATCATGATGATAGTGGTGGTAATTTAAAATATTCCCTTGTTTATTGTAGGAATGCTAATATTAATGATCTTGGGTTGTTTGCAAATAGTAATGCTGCAAGGATAAGAATCTTAAGCTGTGGGAATAATATTACAAATATGAGTTATATGTTTGCGGGGTGTAGTAGTTTAACAATTCTAGATTTATCTAATTTTAATACTAAAAACGTTACAAATATGCGTGAGATGTTGAAGAACTGTTTTAATTTAACAAATTTAGATTTTTCTAATTTTAATACTAGTAAAGTTACAGATATGAGTTATATGTTTTATGACTGTATTAGTTTAGGAAGTCTTAATTTATCTAAATTTAACACTGAAAACGTTGAAAATATGCGTGAGATGTTTCAGGGCTGTAGTAGTTTAACAAGTCTTAATTTATCTAATTTTAATACTAATAAAGTTATATATATGAGTAATATGTTTTCTGGCTGTAGTAGTTTAATAGAATTAGATTTATCTAATTTTAATACTGAACAAGTTACAGATATGCGTAATATGTTTTCGAAATGTAGTAGCTTAAAAGAGTTAGATTTATCTAACTTTAATACTAGTAATGTTACAAATATGAGTGAGATGTTTTTAAACTGTACCGGTTTAACAAGTCTTAATTTATCTAATTTTAATACTCGCAGCGTTGATGATGTATGGTGTCTAAATTGTATGTTTTCTGGATGTACAAGTTTAAGTAAATTGAATTTATCTCTTTTTGACGTTTCCAAATTTAACGATCATAACGATAATGGATATATAAAATTTATGTTTGTAGGTGTTAATAATAGTGGTTGTGAGATTATATGTTCATCGTCACTTCTTTTATTGCTGCAAGAAGTATATAAGGATCAGGTGGGTGATATTGTGACGGAAGTTAAAAAGGTGATGTCTTCTTGTGTTGGTGGTAATGACTCTAGTCAATTGTGTGTTGTGAGATGTGATACTGTGGTGCCTGGTGATGGGGTATATAGTTGTATTTTTAAAAAACCACAAAATGAAGATAAAAAAGTAGAAGAAGAGAAAGTTAATGCAGAATATATCGTTTTACGTAAGCAACAGGATGAGAATGTTAATGATAATGTTAATGTTAATGTAATATACGATATTAAAGAGTATAAAGAAGAGGTGAAAAAAGAAGGAGATATTGTTTTAACAAAAATAGGCCCTGCCGGGAAAATAAATGGTCGTAATGTTGTTAATGAAAAGTATAATAGTAGCGTTTATTATGTAAAATACGATGGCTTCATACACGATGTATTGGTAAAGTATTGCCGTGGAAATAACAATGTCATTTTAAATGGTTTAGATGGTAATCAATTGGATGCTTACATGTTTTTATTGGTATCTGTAGGTAATATAGAGTATTTAATTTTGTGTGAAGATGCCAATAGTAAGCTCTTCTGTAATGGTTTTTATGACGGTTTATTTGAAAAGAGTGAAGCTACAGCAATAGAAATATTAACTTGTGGAAGTAATATTACTAATATGAATCGTATGTTTTCTAGTTGCGAAAGTTTGGTGTTTGTAGATTTATTTGGGTTGAGTACTAATAACGTTACAAATATGAGTTGGATGTTTAATAAATGTAGTAGTTTAACAAGTCTTAATTTATCTGAATTTAATACTGCAAAAGTTACAAATATGCGTGGTATGTTTTATAACTGTAGTAGTTTAACAAGTCTAGATATATCTAATTTTAATACTGTAAAAGTTACTAATATGAGTTGGATGTTTATTAACTGTAGTAGTTTAACAAATTTAGATCTTTCTAATTTTAATATTAGTAACGTCACAGATATGCGTGAGATGTTTAATGTTTTTTCTTCACAATGTAAGATTATATGTTCATCAAATCTTCTTAATAAGTTAAACACAGAAGGTAACGTTGGTTTGGACTTTGTAGCAGGTGTTGTGCCAGGACGTATCGTGGATGGGAGAGTATATGAATGTTCTGTTGTGGGGAAAGCTGTTAATGGGGTAAAAGTGAATTTTGAGGGGAAAATAGTTTTATGTAAGCAGCAGCTTTTGGGTGGTGGAAATGTAATATGTTGTAATATTAAAAAGTATAAAGGGGAAGAGAAGAATGAAGGGAATAAAGAACAAGAAAACATTGTTTTAACGCGAATAGGTAATGACGGGAAAATAGATGGCTGCTATGTTGTAGGTTCACATCATAGTAATAGAGTTTATTATGTAAAATACGATAAGACTCGCCATGGTGCATTTGTAAGGGGTTTGATGGGGGCGAATGAGGTTATTTTAAATGGTTTTGGTGGTCAGCAATTGGATGCTTATGTGTTTTCATTGGTATCTGTAGGTAATGCGAAATATTTAATTTTGTGTCTTGATGCTAATAGTATAGAGGAAAAGAAAAATGGTAATAGCTATATTCATGGTTTATTTCAAGGTAGTGGAGTTACGGTAGCATTGTGTTTAAGTTGTGGGAATAATATTCAGAATATGAATAATATGTTTGCTGGGTGTACTAAATTAACAAGTCTAGACTTATCTAATTTTGTTACTAATGCAGTTACAGATATGCGATATATGTTTTTTATCTGTTATAGTTTAACAAGTCTTAATTTATCTAAATTTAATACTAGTAAAGTTACAAAAATGAGTAATATGTTTGCTGACTGTAGAAGTTTAACAAGTCTTAATTTATCTAATTGGGATACTACTAATGTTAAAGATATGCGTTGTATGTTTTATGAATGTAGTAGTTTAGAAAGTCTAGATTTATCTAATTTTGATACTAGTAAAGTTATTGATATGAGTTATATGTTTTATAAGTGTAGTAGTTTAAAAAGTTTAAATATATCTAAATTTGTTATTAAAGTAGGTTCTAATATAATAAATATGTTTGGTTCTATTTCTAAACAATTGAATATTATATTTTCACCAAGTCTTCTTCGTAAGTTAAATGTTGTCCAAAACAGCGGTATTAATATACAAAAGGAAGAAGAGAAGAAAGAAGAAGATAAGAAAAAAGAAGAGGAAGAAAAAAAAGTAGAAGAGGGGAAGGAAGAAGAGAAAAAAG